>Ga0105100_10000254_pt1 | contig 31454 bp, 18 predicted proteins | sample PPLLak12cMay2015_2_FD_87033 | JGI IMG/M metagenome (GOLD analysis project Ga0105100, IMG submission 87033) | Freshwater sediment microbial communities from Prairie Pothole Lake near Jamestown, North Dakota, USA - PPLs Lake P8 Core (1) Depth... | ecosystem: Environmental > Aquatic > Freshwater >... | reverse complement strand
ATAGATGCGCTTGTTGATCTTGCCCTTGCTCTTGTAATCCAGCACATGGATATGCCCGACTTCGGAGGAGTTGGCGACGTGCGTGCCGCCATCCGCCTGCAGGTCCAGCCCGACGATCTCCACCACCCGCACCTTCAGGATGCCCTCCGGCAGCAGGTTGATCTTGGTGCGGATCAGATCGGGGATCTGGAAGGCCTCCTCCCGCGGCAGGATCTTCACCCTTACCGGGTGAGCTTTTGCGACCTCGATATTTATAGCAGCCTCGATCTCTTGTACCAGCTCCTTCTGCAAGGTCTCGAATTCGAAGTCCATGCGCCCCTTCAATGGGTCCATATCGCCGCCCGTGACCGATGCCCCGTAGTCGCGGAAGATCACCCCACACAAGATATGCATGGCGGTATGGGTGCGCATGAGCTGGTATCGTCGCTCCCAGTCGATCTGTCCTTTGACTGCGCTGCCAGGCGCAGGCAGGGGCACATCGCCGTCGAGATAGTGGAACACATCTTCACCCAGCTTTTTCGCCCGGACAACCCGGTATGTTTGCCCTTCTGCGGTGAGCGTGCCGCTGTCCGAGGGCTGGCCTCCGCCGCCGGGGTAGAAGGCGCTGCGGTCGAGGGCAACGCCGCGGTTCTCCGAGTCAATGCCGGTCACCTGGGCATCGAAAGACTGCAGATAGCTGTCGGTCTGGTAGAGCAGTTCGGTCATGTTCACTCCCTCAAAACTGGATTCGTCCGTTAGAATTATGCCTCGAAGGCATGGCTTATACCGATAAGGCGCACCGGAGGCACGATTTGGCTGATTATAAACCCGTGGTTGTGATTGTGGGAGCAGGCTTTGGCGGCATGCAGGCTGCCAAGGCCCTGAAGAACGCACCTGTCAGGGTGATCCTGCTCAGCCGGCGCAACTACCACCTGTTCCAACCACTCTTATACCAGGTGGCTACCTCCGGGTTGGCGTCCAGCGAGATCGCCTACCCGCTGCGTGCCATCTTCCGCCGCCAGCCGAACCTGGAGTTCCGTCTGGCCGAAGTGACGGGCGTCGAGCTGCAGGCACGCATTGTCCATACGACAACCGGTCCGGTCGGTTACGATTACCTGATCCTGGCGGTGGGCGGACAGACCAATTACTTCGGCATGCAGTCGGTGGCGCGCAATGCCTTTGGCCTTAAAGACCTGGACGACGCTGTCAGCATCCGCAACCATACCCTGACCCTGTTCGAGTTGGCCCAGCAGGAGAATAATTCAGACCTGCGGCGCGCCATGCTAACTTTTGTGGTGGTCGGCGGCGGACCGACCGGGGTCGAATGCGCCGGAGCGCTCTCCGAGCTGATCCGCCTGGTGCTGGTCAAGGATTTTCGCGCATTGGAGCATGACGATATGCGCGTCATCTTGCTCGAAGCTGCTGGCAGCCTGCTGGCGGGCTTCCCCGACTCGCTGCAGGAGGCCGCGGTCGAGACTCTAAAACGCAAGCGGGTGGAGGTGCGCTTCGGGGCTGCGGTGATCGGATACGATGGCGAGCAGGTCAGCCTGGGCGAGGGTGAGCCGATCGCCGCGCGCACCCTGATCTGGTCGGCTGGTGTGCAGGCGCAGGGTCTGGTCACCGGATTGGGCGTTGAGCTGGCAGCCCAGCGCCGGGTCAGGGTCGAGCCCAGCCTGCAGCTACCAGATATCCCCGAGGTTTTCGTGATCGGCGATGCCTCATACCTGGAAGATGACGAGGGAAAGCCGCTCCCCATGATGGCCCCGGTAGCGATCCAGCAGGGCAAAATTGCCGCACGCAATATCCAGCGTTTGATTGCCGGTAAGCAATTGGAGTCCTTCGTCTATAAAGACCCGGGATCGCTGGCCACGATCGGGCGCAATTCTGCTGTAGCTCGCATCCGAGGTTTTCAATTTTCGGGATTTATTGCCTGGTTGGTGTGGCTGGCAGTGCACTTATTCTGGCTGATCGGCTTCCGCAACCGCCTGCTGGTGCTGATCAACTGGATGTGGGATTATTTCCTGTACGAGCGCGCCGTGCGCCTGATCACGCCGGGCGGCAAGGATTGAGGGGCGATCGCCTTATTCTTTACCCGGACGGTAGGTGTACTGCATCAGCACCCATTGGGCGATCACACCGAAGACGATAAATACTACGAACATCGCCTGTGTGCTCACCGATCCAAAAGTCAGATTCTGGACGATGAGCGTGGCGCCTTCCAGGGAGGAGATCACAATCAAGGCCAGGTTGTACATCAGGATCAGGGCCAGAGCGCTGATCGCCCCTGCAATTACAAAAGCCTGCCAGCTCGTAAGGATATCATCCCAGCCCAATACGCCGGGCATGCTGTTGATAAAATATCCCCCCGCCAGGAATCCAGCCAGGATCACCATGGGCTTGCGGAGATAGTATGATAGGAAGGTGCTCGCCAGTCCCGCGGCTGTTGCAAAGGTAATCTGCTGCCATTCTGACTGGTTGAATCCGATCTGTTCTGCGATGCGAGCACCTACCAGAAAACCAGCTACGCCGGTGAACATCCAGTAGAGCTGATTGCCGCCGACCAGGATAACAAATCCCAGGATGATGATGATAAGGCGCATGACTGTTCTCCCTCCCACTGAACTGGCTCGTGAGCGTGGATTCGATTTTATTTTACACCAACCTAGCCCCTATTGTGGCTAACAAGACGGTTGGGTTAAAGCTGCTTAATGACTCGTCATTCCAAACCCGATTTAAATTGCCATCTCATGTACAGATTGTAAATTAAAAATCCCGATCTCGAAAAAGGGGATACCGGCTCCGAAGCAACCACTTTTCGCATCTCTCTTAAATATTTCTTGACACCACCCCGTTATGCGTCAAACGATCAATGATACAATCCACATACCAGTTCGATAATCTGGGTGAGGTCCACACAAGGAATTTCTACTACCTGGCATTCCTGCGCCGCAGCGCTGAGAGCGGTATACCCCGCCGCGCCTCGCATACGCCGAATGAATACGCCGCTGTGCTCGCCCAGGTTCTGCAGGAACGGGATGCGCAGCCCGGCAGCCAGCCCGCTTTCCACCCGGATGTCCAGGCTCACGGAGCACTTTACCGAAGCGCGCTACAGCCGGCACGAGATCACTGGCGAGCAGGCGCAAACCGTGAAGGGCATTTGGGAGCGGCTGAGGAAGCTGATCCACCGCCGCTCTAGTCCCAACCGGCAGACCTGATCAGGATATATCCGGTGACATCCGAACCAATCCATGGGAGGCGGCATGCATGATCTGGCACTTTACTATCCTGAGGGCCACCAGGCGCATTTCGAGCTGGGACACCCCGAGCGACCTGAGCGTGTCGAGACCATCCGCCAGGCGCTGCATGCGGTCGGGTGGTGGGATGCTTACCCGCATCTGGCTCCCCTGGAACTGTCCAAAGCGCTGTTAGCCAGCGTTCATGACGAAATATATTTACAAAGGCTGCTGGAATTATCCCGACGTGGGCAGCACCTGGATATGGATACCTATACTACTCCTGCAAGCTGGGATCTGGCCTTGAAGGCTGCCGGGGGGGCGGTTTCGGTTGCCAGCGCCACCTGGCAGGGGCAGGCGCGCCGGGGTTTTGCCCTTACCCGTCCACCGGGACATCACGCCACGCCATCGCACGGCATGGGCTTCTGCCTGCTGAACAATATCGCCCTGGCAGCCGAATATCTGGTGCAGGAGTTCAGTGCGCAGCGCCTGGCGATCATCGACCTCGACCTGCATCATGGCAACGGCACTCAGGGGATTTTCTGGGAGCGGGCGGATGTACTGTATATATCGACCCACCAATCACCGCTGTATCCCGGCAGCGGGGCGTTGGAGGACACCGGCGCTGGGGCCGGAGCGGGAATAACCGCTAATTTCCCCCTGCCTCCCGGATCCGGAGATACTGCTTTCAATGAGTTCATGGATGGTCTCATCCTGCCCCTGATGGACCGCCACCAGCCGCAGATGCTCCTGGTCAGCTACGGCTTCGACCCACACTGGCGCGATCCATTGGGTCACCTTCAGCTCAGCGCGGCGGGTTACGGGGGGCTGATTGCCAGCCTGGTGGGCTGGGCGGATGAGAACTGTGGAGGTAGAATAGCCTTATTCCTGGAGGGAGGGTACGACCTGGAGGCGGCGGCGGCTTGCTCGTTATCCGTGACTGCTGCGCTCCTGGGACAGGTATGGCAGGATTCAATCGGCATGTCTCCCCAGATGGAGGGACGTTCATGGCAGTCCGTATACCGGCGGGCGCGCCAGGTCTGGGCTTTATAGGAGGGCGCATGGATAATCAGCAAGCGGTTTTCATCGATTTCGAAAACATTGCCTTATGGGCTGAGCGTGAGTTCTTCGACTTTGAGCTCACCCCGCTGATGGAGTACCTGCAAGGCCGCGGCCCGGCGGTGGTAAAACGCGCCTACGGGGATTGGGGGCGCTTCCTGCGCTACCGCGACGAGCTGATGGACCTGTCCATCGATCTGTTCCAGATCTACAGCGGGCGCTCTGGAAAGAACAGGGCTGATATTCGCATGGCGATCGATGCTCTGGAGATAGCCATGACCCGCCCCCAGGTGAAGAGTTTTGTCATTGTCTCCGGAGATAGCGACTTCAGCCCGTTGGTCGCCCGGCTGCGCGAGTACGGGTGCTACACCCTGGGGATCGGACCGCGCAGCATCACCCACGACCTGCTGGTGCGTTCCTGCGACGAGTTCGTTTACCTGGAGACCATTATGGGTGAGACCAGTTCCGAGAATGGGGCCTCCATCGGCGAGCTCGAGCAAGCGCGTGCTACTCTGCTCAAAGCCCTGCAGGCACACGGGCAGCGTGGCGAGCTACCCGTTCTGGCGGCACGGCTGAAGCAGACCATGCTCTTAATGGACTCGGCTTTCAATGAGGCCAATTTCGGCTACCCCCAGTTCAAGAGCTGGCTGGAGGAGAATCTTGACCAGATCCGCTTGTACGTGAAAGACCTGCAGCTCTACGTGACTCCCATCGATTATGTCGTCCCTGGGAGTTTGGGCCTCAGCCCGTTGGAGGTAAAATCAATTACTGCGAAGAAAGACGAAAAAGCGCCTCCTTTGGAGATCCAGTATCGCCAGGTATTTGTTCGCATGCGCCTGACTACTATGGACTACACCGCCCGCCGTGACGTGCTGCGCGATGTTTATCGCGAGCTGAGCAACGGGGGAGGGGAGATCACCTCGGATGAGCTGTTGGACTGCCTCCAGGAGCGCTATGCAGCCCAAAACCTGATGCGCAATAAGCCTGCCTTACGGGATGTCCTGCAGATGGCTTTCCGGCAGAGGGCATTCGATTACGGAGACAAAGAGGCCTCCCCCTATGTACCCATGCGCCTGGCAGTTGGCATCACCAGCGAAGCCGATTTCGTCCGCCGCTCCGAATCCGATTTTGTTTATGCAGTGATCCGCAGCGGCTTGGAGATTGATCAGGAATCACTCGCCAACATCATGCTGAATGACCGCACCCAGGTTGATTATATCGAAAGCCTGTTAGATGACTTGAAATCTCGCGGCATGATTGCCCAGAAAGGTAAGCGCTTCGGTCTGCCCGGACGGGGCGCCATCCCCTTCCTTAATGAGCCAGCCCTAAAGCCCGTGTGCCGGGATATCGAAGCCGTTAAAGTGCCGGAGGGCATCGATGCGGGTGTTGCCTCGGCGCGCGATCTGGCTAAAACTGCCATGTTGCAGCGTTCCCAGGACTTCGTTGCCTCCGCCAGCAATTTGCTGCTTGCCTGCCGGCTGATGTGGGATGCTGTCGAGCGCAGCGACAGCGGGGCGACCTTGCAGGACCTGCGCTGGTACATGGCCTCATATGCCTCAGCCAATGCCGGCAAGCTGTCGCAGGTATACCGGGACTATGCCGCTGCTCGCCCGTATTACCTGGCGTTTTTTGCTTTGCTGCAGGAAGACGATCCCCTGTGGAGCCGTATGCGCGGCTTGATCAATCCGATGCTCTCCTATTACTGGGCCAATGCCGGTCGAGAGCTGAATATCAACACCAGCTCCTGGAACCTGGGAGCGGCCTCTCCGGCCCAGATCGCCGTATCCGTGGCTACCTACCCGGATGCTGAGCTGCATAAGCGCTGGCGTGTTTTGACCCAGGAATTAGCCAAGGTCAACGCTCCGCTGGTGCACCGGATCGCAGACCAGATCTTCTCGAATCGCACCGAAAATCCCGAATCCGGCGATGTGGCTGAGCAAATCTATGCTATTCTTGACGAAGTTGCAGAAAGATAGATCGACTGGGAGACTGTATGGGAACTGTTACACTGCGTTGGGTGGGCGGAAAATTGATGGTCGGCTCCGACTCAAATAAGCATTCGGTGGTTATCGGCAACTCTCCGGAAGATGACGCCACTTTTCTGGGTATCAAACCTTCCGATTTACTTCTCCTGGCCGCGGCATCTTGTTCCGCATATGACGTGATCGAAATCTTGAAGAAACAGCGCGAACCGCTCCAGGATTTGGTGGTGCTTTGCACCGGCGAGCAGGTGGCAGATCCACCCTTTAAATTTACAAAAATCCATATCCACTACCAGGTTTCCGGGCCAGTACAGCCGGATAGCCTGGAAAAGGCCATCCGGCTCTCCGAAGATAAATATTGTTCGGTGATCGCCACCTTGCGCCCGGGTGTGCCGGTCACCAGCGACTATGAGCTCATGCCATGAGCGTCCAGCCAATTTCCTTACGCATCTCTGAAGATGAATACCGCCAGCGGTGCCAGCGTCTGCAAGCCTTGCTGGAAGAGCGCCAGGTGAGCGGCGTCGTGCTGTTCGACAATGATTACATTCTCTACTACACCGGTTTCGCCTTCATCCCTACCGAGCGACCGATTGCACTAATAATGAATTCAAAGGGCGAGAAGGCTCTTTACGTCCCGTACCTGGAAGTCGAACACGCCAAAGCTAACGCCATCGTTGACCGTGTGGATCATTATGTTGAATATCCATACCGGCCCCATCCGATGGAGACGCTGGTCCGGATTATGCGGGATATGGGCGTACAGGCAGAGGTGGCTGCCGACCAGGACGGCTATCCCTGGATTCTGGGCTACCGCGGCCCGAGCCTGAGCGAGCTGACCGGCAGGCGGCCTTATCAGATGGCATCTTTCGTCGAAGACGGGATGATGATCAAGAGCCCGGCTGAGCTAGCGCTCCTGCGCGAGAGCGTGCGCTGGGGAAACCTGGCGCACAGCCTCCTGCAGCGCTACACCCGTCCGGGTGTGACCGAAACCCAGGTCAGCCTGCGCGCCAGCATGGAGGCCACCCTGGCGATGCTGGATGCTATCGGACCTATTTACCAGGCACAGAGCGTTTTTTCTAATGGTGCGGAAGCCGGCTACCGGGGCCAGATTGGACGCAACGCCGCTATACCTCATGCTTTGTCGGGTAACCTGACCTTCCAACCCGGGGATGTGCTCGTCACGGGAGCGACTGCCCCTGTATGGGGCTACCATTCGGAGCTGGAGCGTACGATGCTGGTTGGCCCGCCTGGGGACCAGCAGGTACGCATGTTCGACCACATGCTCGCTCTGCAAGATATCGCCTTGGCAGCCATAGAGCCCGGTATGCCTTGCTCGTCGGTGGATCAGGCGGTGCGTGCCTATTACTCCAGCCACGACTTGATGCCTTACTGGAAGCACCATGTCGGGCATGCGATCGGCATGCGCTATCACGAAGGACCTTTCCTCGATCTGGGCGATAAAACCATCATCCAGCCGGGGATGGTATTTACCGTAGAACCTGGCCTGTATGCTCCGGAGCTGGGTGGCTTCCGCCACTCGGATACGGTTGTCGTAACCGAGGATGGGATCGAGATCCTGACCTACTATCCCCGCGACCTGGCCAACCTCACCATCTCGATCTGAGCCTGCATGCCCAGGGTTGCGCAAGAGCTATCTATGCCGTTAACTCACCAGACTGTTTTTCCAGTCCGCTACTATGAATGCGACGCCTATGGGCATCTGAACAATGCCGTCTATCTGCGCTATATGCAGGAGGCTGCTTTCAACGCTTCGGCTGCCCTGGGTTATGATACGCAGCGCTACGCACAACTGGGGCGAGCCTGGCTGGCGCGTTTGACAAATATCGAATATCTTCTGCCGGTAACCTACGGAGACCGGATCGAGGTAACCACCTGGGTGGAGGATATGCGCCGGGTGCGCTCGCTCCGCGCTTACGAGTTCCACCGCCAGGGCACGAACGAAATGGTGGCGCGTGCCTGGACCGATTGGGTTTACGTCGATTCAAAGACCAGCCAGCCGGTCAGCATCCCACCGCAGATTGCTGGGGCATACCAACCGGGCGGAAACCCTGCAATGCTAGCCGCACATCGCGGGTTCAGCGAGCCGCCCCCACCCCCGCCGGGGGTCTTCCTCGACCATCGCATGGTGGAGTGGCGCGATCTGGATGCCTACCAGCACGTGAACAACGCTATGTACCTGGATTATCTGGTGGAAGCTGGCTGGCGGTTCGGATTGTCTGTGGATTGGTCCTGGGAGCGCGTCCAGGCGGTTGGTTTTGGCGTGGTGGCGCGCCGCACTCAGATCGAATATCTGCAAGGTGCCAGCTATAGCGATGAGTTGGAGATCGCCACCTGGCTCTCCGACGTCCGGCGATCGACGGTGGTGCGACACTTCACCATCCAGCGCCCGCGCGATGGAGCTGTGCTGGCGCGCGCCAACAGCCTGTACGCCTTCATCGACCTGGCGACCAATACAGTCCGGCGCATTCCTCAAGTCTTCTTAGACGGGATCGCTGCCAACATCACACCATCAGGGGAGCCCAGGAGTGCAGCCAGATGAACAAACCATCTCCTTCGCTCAGCAATCGCTTTGAAGATGCACTGCGTTATGCCTACACATTGCACGCTCGCCAGACGCGTAAGGGCAGTAATATCCCGTATATTGCCCATCTATTGGGCGTGACAGCCCTGGTATTGGAGGATGGCGGCAGCGAGGATGAAGCCATTGCCGCCTTGCTGCACGATGCCGTCGAAGACCAGGGCGGGATGAAAACCCTGATGGAGATCCGCCGTCGGTATGGTGACCTGGTGGCGGAGATCGTCGAGGGCTGCACCGATGCAATCGCCTCTCCCAAGCCGCCCTGGCGCCAGCGCAAGGAGCGCTACATCGAACATCTGCGGCATGCTAGCCCGGCTGTGCGTCGCGTCTCCCTGTCGGATAAGCTGCACAATGCCCGTTCGATCCTGGAGGATCTGCGCAAGGATGGATCGGATACTTGCTAGCTCTTCAACGGTGGGCGCGAGGGCACCCTGTGGTACTACCGGGCGCTGCTGCAGGTCTTCCAGCAGTCGGAGAGCTCCCCGATGGTGACCGAGCTGGCGCGTGTGGTAGAGGAGATCGAACGGCTGGCTAATAAAATGAACTGATCGCATGAGAATCCGGCTGTTATTACTGGCTATAACTATAGGGCTGTCTGCCTGCCTCCCGGCTGGCACTCCTACGCCAACGCTGACACCCTCCACGACCACCACCATTGCACAAACCGAGGACCCCTACATCGACGCCCGCCAGCGTATGGTGCGCCAGCAGATCGAGCTGCGCGGCGTGGATGATCCACTGGTGCTGGAGGCCATGCGCCAGGTTGAACGCCATCGTTTCGTGCTGGATGACTACCTCGACCAGGCCTATGATGATCACCCGCTGCCGATCGGCTATGGGCAGACCATCTCACAGCCATATATCGTTGCCCTGATGAGCGCGACCCTGGGTGTGGAGCCGGGTGACCGGGTGCTCGAGATCGGCACTGGCAGCGGTTACCAGGCTGCCGTCCTGGCAGAGATGGGCATGGAAGTCTATACGATAGAAATTGTCCCCGAGCTGGCAGATGCTGCTTCCATCCGGCTGCAGGAGCTGGGATACAAGGGCGTGCAGGTGCTCAACGCCGACGGATATTACGGTTGGGAAGACCACGCCCCATACGACGCCATTATCGTTACTGCGGCTCCCGACCATCTGCCCCAACCGCTCGCCAACCAGCTCGCAGAAGGAGGGCGCCTGGTCATCCCGATAGGCCCGGTAGGATTGGTTCAAACCCTGTGGCAGTTTGAGGTGGTAGGCGGCGAGCTGCAGGCGGTTAACCTGGGCGATGTGCGTTTCGTGCCATTTATCCATCAATAAGCCGCGCCCGCGGGCTCTATGATCTGCGTATAGCCTACTGTTTCCTCCACTTGATATACACCCCCAGCGCGCCTGCGTAAACCAGCGCTCCTAGCCACAGCACTGCATTAAATCCGGATGCCAGCGATAGGATTGCCGCCCCTACCGAGGCGATGACCGAGGCGCAGCCGTTGACTGCCCATGCCCAGGCGATCGAGCTGACAGCCGCACCCTCCATCTGCCGCAATCCGAGGGGGAACGGCAGACCCATCAGGAAGCCCAGAGGCGCCAGTCCCAGCAGGGAAACAGCCAGACGTCCTGCTGTCGGCCAACCGAGTGTGGCAGCTGTTATCGCTTGTGTCACCCACGGTGTAACCAGAGCGCAGACCACCAGGGCACTCAGCGCAGCACGCCGCGGCAGCCAGCGCGCCCGAGCCATGGCACTCCCCAGGCTTGAGAACAGCAGGATCGCCAACACCACCATACTGAAAGCATAGGTCGGGTGTCCCAGGAGCAGTATCCAGCGCTGGATGAGTGGGATTTCTACCAGCAGGTACGCCAGCCCAATCAGGGTAAAGTATAGGAGGATGAGCCTGAGCGGCGCATATGAGGATGCTCCGGATCGCTCTGCGCGGCCGTTCACGGGTGGAGGAGTGGGGTCGTTTTGAGCTCCCATCAGCACACCGGGAAGGATCAGCGGTGCGATCACCAGTACCAGGCTGAGGATGATCACCAGTCCCAACAGCGCCAGGAGCACCAGGAAACCACTGCCTCCGAACGGCTGCCAGGTACGCCCCAGGCCGGCTAAGATATCTGGGATTTGCTCCCAGGTGAAGAAATGGAAGAAAAAGGGATGGTTGTCCGTCGCCGGGCGAATGTCGAACGGATAGCTGGTGTAGAATTGCTCTCTGTCCTGGCTCTCGAACAACTCCTTCAATCTCAGGTAATCAGAAGCTTCGGGCAGCCTGTTGAAACGGTTGGTCTCTTCCGGGCGGATATCCGGCGCCCACACCAGGTCGTAGCGTCTCTCTACAGTAAAACTGCGCACTTGCGCTAGTTCGGAAGTCGTCCAACCATCCGCCTGGACCACTGCAGTGATGGTTTGCACCCCACGGTACAGCACCAACGCTTTTGACGGCTCCTGGACGTTATCCTGCTCCAGTGCTTCGATCAAGGTTGCCGCCAGGCGTAGGGATTCGCTGGGCGGGGTCTGCATCCAGCGCGTGACGGCCAGGATGCCATCCGGCGACAGGCGCCTCAGCGCCTGGGCGAACGCCTCCACCGTCAGTGAATAGGTCTCATGCAGGCTGTATGCCCCGCTCGTTACCGGGCGGTACGCATCGCTCAATGGCATCAGGATCAGGGTGTACTGCTCGCCAGTTCTATCCAGGAAGGCTCGGGCGCTGGCGATGTGTTGCTGCACCTGCGGATTCCGATATAAATTATATGGGGAAGCTACCTTTTCTATTGCTAGCGGGACCAGGGGATTTGGAGCGACTGCTGTCACCCGGGTGGCGCCGTTTGCCAGGGCTTGAAGGATTCCCAGCCCGGCGCCCGGCTCGAGGACCAGGCTGTCGGCCCCCGGTCGCAGAGTGAAGATCAACGCTTCTGGCAGGTAGCTAGCAGCCGCGAACTGGTCCGGCGGCACCAGGGTTATTGGGGAGAGGTCATCGCCATCCGCTGACAGGCCAAGCTGCTCAGGCGGCGTTTCGGGGAAGGTGTAGCTCAACCCTGGAAGTGCGCGTGTCCCTGCCTGGGCGATGACATCCACCCTCCCGGTAGCATTCCAGCGCCCGTACAGCCAGCGCGAGCCGGGGTACAGCCGGGCGTATGACAGGCCTTTATAGGGCGAGAGCACCAGCCCGATCGGACTGCGCCCGCGTAGGTTGGCGGCTGTGAATAGGACCAGGCCCATCGCCACAGCAAACAGGAGAACCAGGCTGGCGGCTCTCCATCTGCCGGCGGATCTTCCGCCATCTCTCCCGGATATGACCGGCTCCAGCGCCAGGCCTAGGATGATGCTGCCCATCAGCGCACCGGGCACGCCTGCCAGCTCCATCAGCAGCAGTCCCACGCCCACCCCGGCGGCTGAGCCCAGCAGATTAGCCGCATAAAATGTGTGGCTGTGCGCACCCGCCTGGGACAGGGCGGCGCCAATCCCCAGCCCGCTGAAGAGGAATGGCAGGCTAAGCGCCAGGTAATACAGGGCAAAGTAGGCATACTGGCGTGGGTCAATCCCGATGCTGTAGCTATCGAACGGCAGCAAGTTGGCGCCGGCGTAGGCCAGGACCACGCTGGCTGCAAAAGCCCACCCGCTGCCGGAAAGAAGGTGTGCCAGGGGTAAGCTGCGCAGCCGCTCGGACAGGCTGAGCAGGGTGCCGCTGGCAGCGAAGCCCAGCAGCGCCAGGCTGATCACCAGGAAGGCAAAGTGATAGAACTGCGCCACCGCCAGCAGGCGCGTCAGGGCGCTCTCAAGGCACAGCGTCGCTGCCGCCAGGGCTGCTACGCCAACCAGCAAGCGGGGTGTGGTGGGCATGTTCTCCATAAGCTACAAATCACTACCTCTCATCCTTATCATACAATATAATTGCCGTGTTCCGTTCAAATGGGCACCCACAACTCTCCAATCTCTATTCTCTACTCTCGATCATTGCATAACCTTATGTCCTCAAAACTGTGTCCCAAAGTGATCCTGGAAGGCACCCGGCTGACCGTCAAAACCGAGATCGCCTTCACCCTCAACGAGCACCCACGCTTCGTCGGGCCGCGCAAATATCGCTATCACTCGCCGCTCATCTCTGCGGAATGGTGTGCATTCACCAATTTCCCCTGGGGGCGCGGGTTGATCAATTTCAACCCGGACGAAGAAGCCCAGGCGATGGAGACGTATCACACCTGGGTGCGCCTGTTCGAGCTGCAGCGTTACTACTCCTGGATCGTCGATCGCTTCCATATCTCCACGCGCATGTACCAGCTCACCTGCCACGCAGTAGATTATCCGTTCCGCTGGCTGGAACAGCGCCTCAAACCGCTGGGCTTTCACCTTGTCTTCGTGACCCGCTCCCCAGAATCGTTTGCCACCGCCCGGGAGGAGCGATTGAAAGTCTCCGGCAACCCGTCCCAGTACGACGACCTGCAGGCGTTTATTGATGACCAGGAGCTGATGCGCCGCCTGGTGAGCGAATCCATTTTGCCAGTCCTGACCCTGGATATCTCGGACAATGATGTGGGGCGCGCCGCCGATCGCATTGTTGACTGGATGGAATCGACTGGCGGATTATACGCCGCATGAAGTAGAGATGGATGTGAGGCTGCCTCTCGAAGCGGTGCATGGGTTTGCCTCTCAATTCAGCACATGATGCCCGATCCTGCTGTCCGTACAATCGTCTTGATCTCTGCCGATGCCGAGTGGCGTGCGGTGGTAGAGATCCTCGGTGCCGGGGGCATCCAGCGATCTCCCTTTGGCGGCTGGTTCGTTCACAACCTTCATGCGGGGGGAGATGTGCTGCTGTTTTTTCAGGGTGGGTGGGGAAAGATTGCCGCAGCTGCTTCCACGCAATATGTAATCGACCGCTGGAAGCCGGAGCTGCTGGTTAACCTTGGTACCTGCGGCGGCTTCGATGGGCACGTGGAGCGGGGAGAGATCCTGCTGGTGGAGCGCACCCTGGTGTATGACATCATCGAGCAGATGGGCGAGCGCGATGCGCACATTGCCCACTACACCACCGACATGGACCTGTCCTGGCTCAAGCCAGATTACCCGCAACCGGTGCGCCGCAGCCTGCTCGTCTCTGCTGACCGGGACCTGCTTCCGCAGGATATCGTCACTCTGGCGCAGCAGTATGGAGCGGTGGCAGGCGATTGGGAGAGCGGCGCAATCGCCTGGGTGGCGCGCCGCAACAACCAGCGCTGCCTGATCTTACGCGGCATCACTGATCTGGTAAGCCCGCAAGGGGGTGAAGCCTACGGTGATCTGAGTTTCTACCAACAAGCGGCGCGATCTACGATGCGCCGCCTGCTGGAATCTCTTCCTGGCTGGCTCTCAGCCGCAGGGATGTAGACGGGCTTGCATTGGCTACTCCGCTGAACAGATTTATATATTTCTCAGCTGCCTGCTGGCGGGTCCGTTTGTTTCTTCGCGGATCTGAAGTTGCGTTTCAGCCAGTTGCGCGCCTCTTCCAGGTCAAACTGCGCTGCCAGGCTCTTCATAATTGGCACCTCTGCCAGCCCATCCAGTCCGATAGGAATCGGCAGTATTGGGTTGACACGCAGGTAGCGCTCGTGCAGCAGCTGGCGGCATTGGTAATCTGCCAGTCCCATGCTGCCCTCCATCATCAGGCTGATCACATGCGGCGCCCAATGTACGAATCCCCAATCATCATCAACCACTGTCAGGTACTTGGGATTGACCCCCGTCCCCAACGACATCAGGCGGATATCGCGCAGCCGCTGGTTGCCGGTATCGGGCTGCAGCGCCTGGGCCAGGGCGCACATGCTTGGGTTGTTGGAGATCACCCCACCATCAACGTAGCCGTGGTACACCGGGAAATAAGTCGGCGCGGCGCTGGTACGCAAGGCTACATCGACTACTCTCTCATGCCCATCAGAATCCTCACCGGGGTAGTTGTGGAAGAATTTTGGCTTCCAGGAACGCACCTTGCCGAAGCTTATCTCTTCATTGTCCAGGTCAAAGGATGAGATAATGACTTTCTTGCCCAGGTCGCTCAAGGTCATCGATCCGAACTGCTTGGTCAGCTCTTCTTTAATGTAGGTATTGGAATATTGGGCGCCGGTTGCCTGCCCCAGATCATGAAGGTTATCCCAGAACGAATCCTGAAAGACATGCTCTCCCAGGCGCTCGTACAGCTCGCGCGCCGCCGCCGGGGTCATTCCAGACGCCAGCCCCAGCGCCAGGATACCCCCAGTGGACGTGCCAGCGATCAGGTCAACCTGCTCCATGAAGCCCGGCACTTGGTCTTCGAGGCGCTCCAGCAGGGCCGCGGTGAGCACACCGCGGATGCCTCCGCCATCTAATGAGAGGATATGATATCTGGCCATTTGTTTCTCCTTTGGGAAAAATGTGATATCTGCTGCACACGATTTATCTCGACTCTAGAATCTCTGCTGTTTACCCTCGTAGAACGACTCTCGAATCTCTGCTCTCTACTCTCGCAATACGAATCTCTGCTCTCTACTCTCGTAATACGAATCTCTGCTCTCTACTCTCGTAATACAAATTCCAGCTCGATCTCATCCCTCAAGGGGATGCCGTCGATGCCTGTGATGGGGATCTCGGGCTTCAATCGGCGGGAGGCCTTCAACGCGTTGGGGTATAAAGCTGCTAGACGATAGCCGCGTTTCTGGTAAAAGCGCAGGGCGTGGGTATTGTCGTTGGTCGTGATCAGCCAGACGCGCTGGCAGCCGGCTGCCCTGGCAGTCTCCGCTACCGCGGAAAGAAGAGCCGTCCCTATGCCTGCACCTTGGATCAGGCTGTTCAACGTGACTACCTCGCACTCTTCGCCATTGATATCATAGGTGACCAGCCCGATAGGTTCTCCGTGATCTAGTGCCACGAAACCGGGCAGAAGGTCGGCTCTGTGCAGTGTCCCACGCGATACGGACATTGTGGAGCCCCACTCCTGGGTGAGCAAACGCGCTGTCCAGGGACGGCGTGATTCATCTAACGCAATGATTTGGTGCAAACTCTCTACCCCACACGAAGTCGAATGGCTTGGAACCTATCCCGAAATTATTTTTGTAGTGTGTGCGACGTAGCCGCTATCACACCACAATAAATAATTTATGGGATGATGTCTAGTATTTTAATCTAAAATGGTATATTAATCCAAACTGGAAAACTGCAATGATTTTTCACACTATCTTTGCACTTTCGCACTTTAACAGAACTTGAATAGAAAGGCATGGTTCAAACCGGGATAATATGGTTTGTCCGAACCTAAACCCCGAGGTGAAACCATGCCCAAGCCAATTGTATGCCTATCTGAGCAACTTTGCCAGTTTCTGGAAGTCTTTCGGCCTTGTTTCAGCAAACGCCAGTGGAAGTATTTCGTCACCATACTGCTGGGGTTGATCGAATGCGAAGAACGGAAGACCATGACCGGATTATTGCGAGGGGTGGGCGAACGCATCAGCCTGTCGGGACTATCTCGGTTCTTGAGCAAGTGGCCCTGGTCACCGGCAGACATAGCCCGGACCTGGATGTTGCGTTTTCGACTGCGCCTGGAAGAGTTGGTCCAAGCCGAACACGAGCGTCTCAAGGCAGAAAGGCCGAAGTCGGTTGGACGACCCAAGGCAACCGTTGTGACAGAGCCTGCCCTGAGTGTAACGAAGGGTTACCTGATCTTCGACGACTCGGTGCATAGCAAGCCGAAGGGGCGCAAAATGGGCGGTCTGGGTCAGCATTATTCCAACACGGATCAATGCGTGGTGAGCGGACATTGCTTGTTCACCGGCTTATATGTCTTGCTCGGCCAACGCTGCCCACTGGAAGCCCAGATGTATCGCCAGAAGGCGGTCTGTCAGCAAGAAGGTGTACCCTTCCATAGCAAGATCGACATGGCAGTCAAGCAGATCGAAGGCTTCGAGCCGGTAGCCGGAACCCACACGCACGTGCTGATCGATAGCTGGTATCACTGCAAGCAGGTGCGCAGAGCAGCTCAGAAACGCAACTGGGAGGTCAGTGGTGGGCTGAAAAGCAACCGGGTCATGCGCTGCATCACCGCTGATGGCAGCCGGGAATGGCTCAAGCTCTCCGAGTATGCCTCTGGCTTAGGTCGAGATGACTGGCAGGAAGTGGTCTGGCCTTCGGATCAGGGTGGACAGAAAATGTATGCTCACCTGGTGCAGACCTGGATCCGCAAGTTGGGGCCAACTCTACTGCTTATCACTTGCCACAACTTCGACCAACCTTTGAAGTCCGTGCGCTACTTCGGCAGCACCCTGCTCGACTTGGACGCACAAGCTCTGGTCGGCATCCTGGCGGTTCGTTGGGAGATCGAGACTTTCTTCGAGTATGACAAGGACCTGCTGGGCAGCGATCATTACCAGCTGATGACCGCTCAAGCCATCTTGCGTTTCTGGACTTTGACGGCTTGCCTGATGTGCTTTCTGGAAGAGCAACGCGCCACTTCTATCCCCCGGTTGAACACCTGTGGGGATGCCAGGCGCAAAATCCAAGACGAGCATCGCAGGAACCTGCTCAGATGGCTGAAGGAGCAGTTTCAGGCCGGCTGCACAATCGAACAGGTTAGCGCTCAATTGGCTCTATGAAGTTCTTAAAGTGCAAGGTTAGTATTTTTCATATTGACACTGGAATATAATTAATATATGACCACCTACGCAAGTGAAGTGTACGTGTTCCTGCCGATAGTGGCCAATGGACCGTAGCCGGTCTAGCGCAAGATTAACGACAGTGGGTATGGATGGGCAACTATCCATACCCACTTTATTTTAATTGCCTCACAAAGTTGTTAATCTAAATTTACTGCAAGGTTTTGCGGGCAATTTTGCTTGACAGTGCATCAGCCTGGTGATATTTTTGATGAGGTACTTCTCGGGGGGAGCTCGAGTATGTGCTTCCCGTTTCACAGCCAAATTCCATCGGCATTCGCTGTCCGCTTCGCTGCATCATCATGGTGAATACCCACTTAACCTCACGAATATCACGCACCCGGCGGATCGGGCCGTACGGTATGGATCCAACCACCTGGTGCCATGATCTCCCGGGCCAGAGCTGCCCGGGCATTTCTTCCCCTATATCAGCACAAAATAACATATCCCTTATTCACGATCCACAAATCAGGGCGGAGGTGAAATAATCATTGTTGGACTCTCCAGCGTTCAACGCTTACCACAAATACAGCATTGCGCAGGAATCATAGGGTCAAAATCCACCGTGCCCTGTCCTGCCTGCCCGGTACGAATGGCTCATAACAGTTTTAGATAATCAAAGAGGAGATATTTCTGCATGAACACCAGAACTAATCATCTAATAAACATCGCTGTTGTACTCAGCATGCTTCTGGGCATGATCATCACCCCGGCGCTGGCGTCGACTGGTGGACCGGTCGCGCAGAGCGAGGGGCCGGCTGAGATCGATCCCCAGGTGCTGACGGAGATCAGCGAAGCCGGCGCGACCGATTTCTTTGTATGGATGAAGGAGAAAGTCGACCTTTCACCGGCAGCAGGTCTCAAGACCAAGCTGGAAAAGGGCACCTTCGTCTTCAATGCCCTGCAGGAGACTGCTAAACGCACCCAGAAGGACCTGCTGGCTTACCTGGATGTCCAGGGTGTGAAATACCGCTCGTACTACATCGCCAACAAGGTGCTGGTGCGCGCGGGCGGGGAAGCCCTGGTGATGAACCTGGCGGCGCGGCCGGATGTGGGCATGATCACGCCCAACCACAAGTTCCAGCTGCAGGAGCCGTTCAAGAACCCGAACGCCCCGGAGAGCCCGGAAGCCATTGAGCCCAACATCACCTTCATCAACGCCGATGATGTGTGGGCGATGGGTATCACTGGTCAGGGCACCGTGCTGGCTGGCAACGACACCGGCCTGGACTGGGACCACCCGGCGCTCATCGACCACTACCGCGGCTGGGATGGCTCGGCGGCGGACCACAACTACAGCTGGTGGGACGCCACGGGCACTTACCCAACTGTCCCGAACGATGGTCACGGTCACGGCACGCACACCGGCGGCACGATGGTGGGCGATGACGGGGGGACCAACCAAATCGGTGTGGCGCCCGGCGCCCAGATCATCCACTGCAAGAACATGGACAATGGTGGCGGCGGCGACGACGGCACCTTCTCGGAGTGCTTCGAGTGGGACCTAGCGCCCTGGGACCTGAGCGGCGCCAATCCCGACCCGGCCATGGCACCGGATGCGATCAACAACTCGTGGGGTTATTTCGGCGGCGACCAGCCGCAGTTCGAGGATGAGATCGCGGCCTTGCAGGCAGCCGGCATCGTGGTGGAAGTCTCCGCCGGCAATGAAGGCGACGACTGCACCACGCTGCGCTCCCCAGGTGACTATGCCGAGGTGATCACCACCGGCTCGGTGAACCATGCCGGGGGCAGCCTGCCCGGCACCTTGACCGGCTTCTCGAGCCGCGGCCCATCGCTGATTGACCCGGCAGACTACATGCCGGACGTGATGGCGCCCGGAGAGAACATCCGCTCCAGCATACCCGGCGGCGGATACGATGGCACCTGGTCCGGCACCTCTATGGCAGGCCCGCACGTCACCGCCCTGATCGGCCTGATGTGGTCAGCCAGCCCGGCGCTGGAGGGCCAGGTCGAAACGACTTACGAGATTATCCAGAATACCGCCGTGCCGTTGATCGGCGTGACTGGCTCGAACTGCGGCGGCGACTACACCGAGGGTCCCAACAACGACTGGGGTTTCGGCACCATTGACGCTTATGCAGCCGTCCAGGAAGCCATGGCGTACGCAGGCGGCTTCTTGGAAGGCACCGTCACTGACGCAGTCAGCGGCGATCCGATCGCTGAGGCAACCATCGCGGCCACGCTCAGCCCCACCCAGACTTATTATGCTGAGACGGATGCGCTCGGCTACTACGGAAGGAACCTGATGGAGGGCACCTATGACGTGACCTCCTCCAGGTTTGGGTACCTCTCCCAGACAGCCGAGGATATCGTCATCACCGAAGGCATGACCGTCACGCAGGACTTTGCCTTAACCCCTGCGCCTGCGTTTCTGGTGCAAGGCAATGTCTATGATCTCCGAACCAGTGTCGGCTCGGTCGATGTGCTCGTCGAAGATTTCGAGAGCTGGCCTCCCGCAGGCTGGTCGATCGTCAACTACGGCGGTACTTGTGTCTGGGACACCAATGTACACTATGGGCGGACCAACTACGCCGGTGGTGAGGGTTTGGCTGCGGATGCAGATAGCGATGCCTGCGGCTTTGGCACCACCATGAACACCGGCTTGCTGTCGCCGGTCATGGATCTGTCTGCCTATCACCAATCATCTGTGGATTTCATCGCCGCGTATAACGACATCGCAACGGGAGGTGAAACCTTCCAGGTAGATGTCAGCTCTGACGGCGGCACGACCTGGACAAACCTGCTCGTCTGGGACGCAGACCACAGCCCCAGCGGACCCGGTGAGGTAGTCAGTCTTGACCTCAGCGGCTACGCCTCCAGCCAGACACAGGTGCGTTTCCAGTATCTGAACGCTACCTGGGATTGGTGGGCTCAGGTAGACCAGGTAGTTGTCACTGGCGTGCCTACTGGCAGGCCTTTGTATGCTCGCATCGATATCGCCGGTGTGCCGGACAGCCCATTCTGGACTGACCCGCTGACTGGCTACTACGAAATAGAGCTGCCTGCAGGCATTCCCTTCGACTTCACCGTCAGCGCTTTCTCGCCTGGCTACCTGCCGGAGAACCGCACGGTTGGTCCGCTGGTGGGTCCGACGATCGAGAACTTCGCCTTGGATGTGGATGCAGTAGCCTGCACAGCCCCCGGTTATGCCCAGGTAGGCGGCATATACCAGGGCTTCGAAACCTGGCCTATCCCCGGGTGGTCGATCGTTGACAACGTCGGAGGCCTGGTATGGGATTCGAATGACGCTTATGGGGTTTATAACTTTACAGGTGGAGGAGGCTACGCTGCAACCGTTGACAGCAACTATAACTCTGGCGTGCCATACGACACCGAACTGCGCACCTATCCCTTTGATCTGTCTGCTCTTGTTGTGCAGTCACTGAAATACAAATTTAACTTCCAGAGCTATAGCGGTCTAGAGGCATTGGACGTAGATATCAGCCCTGATGGTGGCGCCAGCTGGTTCAATCTGCGCCACTGGACAACAGATCAAGGTTCGTTGTATGCTCTTCCCGGAGCAGTTGACAACATTGACCTGTCTGCTTATGGCTATTCCACCAACGCAGTAATTCGCTGGCGATACTACACCTCAGAATCATCCCCATGGGATTGGTACGCCCAGGTTGACGAAGTCACCCTTGGCGAGGTGGACTGCCAGCCGCTGCCCGGCGGCCTGGTGCTTGGCAATGTGTACGATGCCAATACCTTAGAGCCGATGAATGGCGCCGATGTCTGGAACGACACCGGCTTTACCGCCATTTCTGTCGGCACGCCGGATGATCCGGACGTGGCCGACGGTTTCTATACCATCTTCTCACCGTCTGGAGACCACTGGTTCCTCGCGACCATTGAAGGTTATGGCGGGGATGAACACCTGGTGGCTGTGCCGGAGACCGACGCGGTTGGACAGGACTTCTTCCTGCCGGCTGGCTGGTTGACGGTTACCCCGCCCGCCTTGAGCCAGGAGCTGATGCTCGGCGAAACCGCCACGCAAACCCTGATGCTCGAAAACCTGGGCAGTCCGCCAGTATACTGGGAAATGCTCGAGGTGGATCGTGGCTTCACACCTGTCCTCGCTGTCGAAACCGACCAGCCGCCTGTTGCCTCGATAGAGCAGTCCGCCAGTGATGGCAACTTCCCCCGCGGAACCGCTGCTCCGTCCTTCGGACGGGCTCCGCTAACTGGCAGCGGCGCGCCTGCACCGTCCTCACCGATCGCTCTACCGCAAGGCACTCTGGCATACGCAGTCGAAGCTGTCAACGACTACTTCACGGGCTTCGACCTGGATGTTCCGGAAGTGCTGCCTAACCTAGCGGCGTACACGACCTACGTCTTCCCCGGGGCCGGCGAGTATGTGGATGGCTACATCTATGTGGTGGACGGGACCACCATGATTAAACTGGACCCGACCGGCACAGTGATGGAAACCCTCCCGGTTACTCCGCCATCTGGATCTCAGAGCTACACAGGCATGGCGCTTGACCCGACGGATGCGACGGTGTACCTGGCCAGCTGCGACATCTCCGCCTCCTACCTGTACACCCTGGATGTGGAGACTGGCGATGTGGTCATGATCGGCGAGATCACCAACTCACCGTGCAGTATCGCCATCGCGGTGGACGGCAACGGGGATATGTACAGCCACGACCTCGTGAACGATACCATGCTGTGGATCGATAAGACCACTGGCGCGGGCACAGAGATCGGGCCGTTGGGCTTTGACGCCAACTTCGGTCAGGGCATGGGCTGGGATCAGGCCACCGACACGCTCTACCTGGCAGCCTTCAACTATACCACCTACCAGGCTGAGCTGCGCATCGGCGACCGGTCGACTGGCAACACCACCCTGGTGGGCGTGCTCGGCGCCACCGAACCGGGCTCTGCCCAGGTGCCGTTCCTGGCAGTGCCGATCCAAGTGTCTGCCGGTGTCCCCTGGCTGTCCGAAGATCCTATCAGCGGCACCCTGCCCGGCATGCTGTCTCAGGACGTCACCATCACCTTTGACGCCTCGGTAGTCGCCCAGCCCGGTCAGTACAATGCCGACCTGGTTGTCCAAAATGACACGCCCTACGGCACTCTGGTGGTGCCGCTCACCATGACCGTCACCGCTCCGCCTACCTGGGGCAAGCTGGAAGGCGTGGTGCAGAGCCTGGGCTACTGCGATGCCAACCCATCCCTCCTGGAAGGCGCTGGCGTGCTGATCACCACCGCCACAGGCGTGACCCACACCCTGGTGACGGACGAGGATGGCTACTACTCCATCTGGATGGCGGAGAGCGATAGCCCACTGACCATCGAAGTCACCTATGACGAGCACGTCGATGGCTATGCGGATGGCGTCGCAATCACCGCTGGCGCTACCACCACGCAGAACTTCGACCTGCGCTGGCTGGCGCCGTGTGTGGGCGCCGATCCGGAGCTGTTCGATGTAGAGGTGGCAGAAGGTTACACTGCAAGGCGGGCGTTGATGCTCGACAATGCCGGCGCAGCCAGCACTGCCTTTGAGATCAGCGAGATAGGTCTCTCCGCTGCGGCAGGTACGATCACCCGGCTTCCTGAGGCTGTTTCTGCCGATGCCCGTACAGCCCCAAGGGGTGTAGGGCGCAGCATGCCTGTCAGGACCGCGACTCCGGACGACCTGCTCCTGGAAGAGGGCTTCGAAGCTGGCATCATGCCTCCTGCAGATTGGTCTGTGGTGGTGAACAACTCGTATACATGGAAGGTCAACAACTTCGATCCCCACGGCGGAAGCTACAATGCAGATGTCGAGTACGACCCAGGGCTCCAGCAGCAGGATGAATGGGTTGTGAGCCCAGAGTTCGCTCTGTCCGAAGGTATGCTCTCCTTCTGGTCGTTCGGCAGCCTGTACTGGTGCCGTGACACCTACGATAACTGCGATCTGAATGTCTGGATCGTGGTTGGCGATGTCGGCGGTGGGGATGACGTCATGGTTGGCACAGCCGATGCGGATTGGCCGGATAACTGGATTTGGGCCCAATCGGTCTTCGACCTGACACCTTATCTACCTGGAGGCCCGGTACGCATCGGTTTCCAGTACTACGGTGTGGATGGCGCGCAGGTTTCTCTGGATGACGTTGTCCTGGATGGCACCATTGGCGCGGACGTACCCTGGCTGAGCGAAGATCCGATCACCGGGACGCTGGATGCGGACAGCCTCTATGACATCGACGTCACCTTCGACAGCATGACCTACACGGTCGATACGCAGCTGATGGCGATGATCAGGATCAATTCCGACGATCCCGAGGTTCCGACCCTGAACGTGCCCGTCACCATGACCATCGTCGCTCCGTTCTACGGTGTGGAAGCCGTACTGCTGGATGACAGCCTGACCGGCGCGCCCGGCGAGACGGTGACCTACACGCTGCAGGTGACCAACACCAGCAACGGTCCGACGGACAGCTTCAACATCGCCGTCAGTGACGATGATTGGGCTGCCACCGCTCCAGCGAGCGTCGGACCGCTCGGTCCTGGCGCCAGCGCCCTGGTGGAGATCACGGTCGCTATCCCGGCGGATGCCGAGGACGAATCGTTCGATGTGGCTGCTGTAACGGTCACATCGCAAGGCGATCCGACCAAGAGCGTTGAGCTGGAGATGACTACCACCGCCGATCTCCCGTATGGTGTGGTCGTCGAGCCTGAAGTTGACGCAGCCTCGGGCAACGTGGGTGAGACGGTCGAGTACACCCTGCAGGTCACCAACATCGGCAATATCACCAACACCTTCGCTGTGACGGCATCTGGCAATGCCTGGGAAATCACATTCTCAGCAGACAGCCTGGTGCTGGGTGCGGGTGAGAGCGTCGAGCTGGTGGTGACGGTGGCGATCCCTGCGGATGCCGCCGACGGCGATCAGGACGTGGCGACGGTCGAGGTGAGTGGCACGGGTGGCGCCGTTGATACGGCAACCCTGACCACCACTGCCGTCGTCCCGACGCAGTTTATCTACTTACCCCTGGTGATGAATCTGTACGTTCCGTAAATCACCCGCTGATCTGTATCAGGTATCGGGGTAGAGCAGCACGCTCTGCCCCGATTTATTAACAGCAGGTAAGAATTTCCTTAAAACGCACCTATTTTTGTCTGTTTTCTTTGGTATAATCATACCGTCTTCTGATTACAGGTAGACCCTTGAGGCTGCCATTACCGCATGATATCTGTGAATCTCCTAGAACGATAGTAGGGTTGCTGGTGGATGCCCTGGGGTAATCAATACTCCGGGAAATGTTGCATTCTGTATGCGGGTAGATCCTTGACCCGAAAATATCCAGGAGAGATGAAAGGAGGGCAATCGCGCACATGCGGTTACCCTTAAAAATCCACGCCAGACCCATGACATTCACCTGGTTTTTATGCTATCTTAATCTTATCCTCAACACGCCTGTCCACCACAATCTAGCACGGGGAACCAGGGATAGTCTGTTGGTAGATAATTTGTATCGCTCGCCCAGGTCTCACGGAGTACTGGCGTACATCCGGAATGTCTATTTCGGACTGCCTGTATTAAATACATCCAGGATAATTGGGCGCAGAGAACGACGACCTGTATACCTCAGGCCGTTGTTTTTTGTTGGGGTCTTACATAGATAGCTTGCCTGGCAAGTATAGGCTTATGCAATGTGCGTTGTATCGCCTGGCTGTCAGGCTATCTTAGATGAGCGTCAGCTTGAGAAAGGAGGCAAGCCCAGATTCAAAATTATCCTGAACGCCGTCCACCCGACGATCAACATGTCAGTTGTTATCTCATATTCCGTAAGAGGAGAATAGTATGAAAAGAACCATTAGTATCCTGTTCAACCTGGCGGTAGCGTTCAGCATGCTCTTCGCCATGTTCGCTGTGCAACCTGCATCTGGCGCATCTGGGCCTGCTACTCTGCAGGCGCCTCCCCCGCCCCGACCGGAAGCCCCCTTGCAAGCCAAGGTAAAGCCTCAAGTGGTTCAAGAGGTAGACAAGGACTCTGCTCTGGCGAGGATCGATCCCCGCTTGCGTGAGCTGGTCGCCTCAGGCGTCGAGCAAGAAGTGGATGTCTTCGTATCGATGACTGGCGGTCTGGATCTAGAGAAATTTTTCTCTACCTACATTGTCCGCCCCAGTGTTTTCCCCGATATGGTGACGGTCTTCGGCAAGACGACCACCACGAAGCTGATGACGATCGCCATGCAGCCGGGCGTGATCTCTGTGGCGGATGGCGGCTTGAAAGAGCTTGAAAAGCCGTTTGCCAAGGAAGTGAACAACGCTCCCGACCAGGCTGCACTGGCTGCCCGTCTGGAGCAGCTAAAAGCCAACGAGCTGACCTTCGCCGAAGCTCAGGCTAAGAGCACAGATGCGAGCGCTCAGGGCTGGTTCGACGTGCTGGATGGTCACAAGTCCTCGAATGCCTGGGAGAAAGGCTTCACCGGCGAGGGCGTGATCGTCGCCGTGATTGACGATGGCGTGGATTTCGGTCATCCCGACCTGATGGGCACCTACGCCTGGGTCACTGACGAGGATTCACCCTACTACGGTTGGCCGATGGCCTTTTCGCAGGCCTCTACCCAGTATTTTGCCTATGATGCCTTTACGGGCTCCAACTATATCGCCTCCGGCGCTGTGGCCTCGCGCTGGTCAGACACCCAGTACACCGTTGAGTATTCCAGCGGATTTGGCGATGGGACAGGCACAGCCTGGTTCCAACCGCTGGGCAGCGGCACTGAGTATGAGTACACCTTCAACACCACCAGTGCGTCGGGTTTCTACAAGCTGGGTTCCTTCCCCGAGGAGAACCTGACCAGCCTGTACGGTCACCGTGTAGCCGTGCTGGTCGTGGATGAGAACGCCTCTGGTGTATACGACACTGTCTACGTCGACCTGGACAATGACAAGGACTTCTCCGATGAGAAGCCAGCCACTAAAGACAGCCCCGAGATCTACCGCGATATGGATGGCGATGGCTATTCGGACATCTCCGGCGGTTTGCTGGCGTGGATCTCCGATGGCGACAACCCGCCGCCTGTAACCGACTGGCTGTGGGGCGTCTCCTGTGGCGTAAATTCGCCGACCATGAAGGGCTGCCCGGACTCGGGTGAGCTGGTTACCTTCGCGGGTGCGTTTGCCGCTGGCTATACTCACGGCACGCAGTGCGCCTCGAATGTCGCCGGTCAGGGCGTCGTCTCCGGCGGTTTGAGCGCCGCTGCCTTCCGCCAGGGCGGCATGGTGCAGGGCGCCGCGCCGGATGTCGGCATCATGGACATGGGCACCTTCTACCAGACCTTTGCCGATGAAGACCACTACCTGGTTGCCGCTCTGGGCTACGACGGCGAGTCTGAATCGGGCGACGAAGTGCAGGTGGCCACCAACTCCTACGGAGCCTTTACTCAGATGTGGGGTTCTTGGGGCTATACCGGACGCCTGATCACCGCCATCAACCTGGTGCTTTCACCCAGCACCATGTACGTCTTCTCCGGCGGCAACGAAGGCCCCGGCTACGGTCCACAGGAAGGCGAAGCTGGCCCGACCATCATCAAGGCTGGCACCTCCACCCAGTTTGGCTCGACCAACTGGGATTCGATCACCGATATCGAGCAGATCATGTACGGTGATCCCTCCTCCTTCGGCGCCAAGGGTCCCAACCGGGACGGTTCCGCTGGCCTGGACGTGTTGGGCAACGGCGGCCGCGGTGCTGGCGATGAGGGCATCAACTACTACGGCTTCAACGGCGCCGAATCCTGGGCTACCTGGGGCGGCACCAGCCGCTCTGCCCCGGTCGTGGGCGGCAACCTGGCCCTGCTGTATGAGGCCTTCCACGAGCGCTACGGGCGCTGGCCGACCTGGGATGAGGTCATGCCCATCGTCAAGAGCAGCGCCACCAACTCGGTTTCCAGCCCGTTCCTGCAGGGCGCTGGCGTAGTCAATTCCGACCGCTCCACCGACGTGGCAGCCGGCATCTACGGCGTCTACGCCACCCCGGACGAGTGGCAGGTGGGCGACTGGATGGGCGAAGAGTATCTGAGCTTTGCCAAGGTCGCGGTACCGGGTGAGACCTACAGCAAGACCTACACCGTCTTCAACCCCTCGGGTTACGAGATGCAGGTCGACCTGAGCGAAGGCTACATGAGCCTGATCAGCTCGCAGGAGCTGACCTTCACCACCTCCAGTGGAGCTGAGGAGAGCACCTTTAACTTCCACTCTCCCGACTACCTCATGGAGCTCGATTCCGCCTCCATCCCGGCAGATGCCGAGCTGATGGTGGTGCGCTATGTCCACCCGTACTCCACCTTCGACCCGGCTTATGACTTCACCGCCAACCCGAGCAGCTCATGGCGCTTCCTGCTCTACAACTGGACCGACGCCAACGGCGACGGCATGCTGTGGGAAGACCTGAACGGCAACGGCGCGGTCAACCATGTGGGCAACGGCGAGTTCGACAACGACGGCTTCGAGCGCCTGGACTTTGCCAACACAGAGATCCAGGAAGGCGAGTACATCCGCACCGACTACGAGTTCGGCGGTCTCTCCATCCCGATCTTCGTGAACAACCCGCTCGAGCGCATGGCGGATGGCTACTTTTTCGGCTTCCAGCACCGCTACAATGACTTCACCGTCGATCAGACCACTTTCAAGATCGGTGTGGAGTTCTACAAGCGCGCTGACTGGGGCTGGCTCAACCTGAGCGACGACAGCCTCATCATACCGCCCGAGAGCGAAGCTACCTTCGTGGCTGAGGTGTCCCTGCCCGCCGATGTTGCTCCTGGCGCCTATGAAGGCGTGATCTACATGTTCAACCCGGGTGATGCCTATCACCCCGACCACGAATCAGCCCTGCCGGTGGTGGTTAATGTCATTGCCGACCTGGAAGATGCTGGCTCGATCACCTTTGGCGGCGGCGAGATGGCCGATACCCTCTACCAGAACAGCTGGACGAACGGCTACTTCAACTGGTACGGCGGCGGCTGGACCGGCGCAGGCGATTGGCGCCACTACTTCTTCAATGTCGATGAAGGCGACCTGGAGAACGGCAGTCTGCTGCTGCACACCTCCTGGAACGACCCCTACCCGACCGACATCAACACCTGGCTGCTCGGTCCGACCGCGGACTGCGCTTCCAACGACGCAGGCTGCGATTGGCCGAATACCTCCCTAGGCGCTCCCTGGCCGGATATCTTCGGTCCTTACACACTGCAGCCCGTTGCCAGCAGCGAGCCTTTCCGCTCCGGCGCAGCCTACCCGTTCAACACCAGCACCGGCGGACCGGATGACTGGGTGATCGGTGGGGCAGAAGTGCCGGGCTTGCACGAGGTTGCTTTGCACAATGTGCTCTACTCCGGCGAGGAGCTGGCAGCCCAGTTCCAAACTGAAGTAGGACAGATCCATACCACCGCAGAGATAGACCCTGAACTGGGCTCGGTTGAGATCAGTTCGATCGATGCCGATATCTACACCGACACTGGCTCCCTGGACGTGCTCTTCACCCCCACCATCGAGGTGCCCGGACTGGTAGCTTCCCTCAGCGGCGGTCTGGAGACCAGCTTCTTCGGCTGGTACGATGTCTTCGTCCCCGATACGGGCGGCTGCTATAGCGCCTGGTGCCCCGGCAACGTCTACGAGTACTTCAACGTCGACCAGGCGGGCGCCACTGAGCTGGTTACCCTCGTCGAAGTCCCTGGCGGTCAGGATATCGACTACTTCCTGGTCTATGATGCCAACGACAACGGCACTGCTGAGGAGGGCATCGACCCGGTGGTCGGCTCTTCCGGCAACAGCGCCGGTACTGACGAGGTGATCACGATCGGCAACCCCGCTTTGGGCGGCTACTTTGCCGTTATGGATGGTTTCAGCGTCGAGCCTGACAGCGGCATCGATACCCAGTGGTACTACCAGGTGACTCACCCCGGTCCGCTGCCAACCGACCCGGCAGATGAGATCAATGCTCCTATCACGGTCACCCAGGACGTCCCGTTCGAGCCGACTTCGGCTTCCTACAGCATGACCGTGACGGCGAACGATCACGCTGCGGCTTTGTATGTGGAGCTGTCGAACATCCCGACTGGCAACGATGTGGATGTCTACGTCTCGGATGAGACCGGCATCATCGCCCAGTCGCAGACCGACGGCGACGGCGACGAATACATCGAGATCTGGCCCGATGGCAACTACCGCTTCGAAGCAGGCAAGCAGTACACCATCTGGGTGCACGGCTTCAGCGTTCCGGGTGGACCTATAACGCCCACCCTGCACGTCTGGTGGGATGTGCTCAATCTGTGGCTCTCAGCGACCCATCCGGACGTGCACGCCATGGCGATCGGCGCCGGCGAGACCGTCTCGGTGACGGTCCACTGGGACAAGCCAGGCATGGGCCTGGGCGAGCTGCTCAGCGCTCGCCTGGTGGTTGCCATCGATCCTGCCGGACAGCCGGCCGTGTACGACGACCTGGTCAACCTGACTCGCAACGTGCCACGACCTCCGGATCAACCCATGCCTGACGCCGCTTTCAACAAGAGCTTCGAGGCGCCGCGCGGCGAGAGCTCCTATTCCCACAATGGTTACCCGACATTCCTGGCGAACACTGGCGATGTCATCACCTTCACCCTGGACGTGATGAACACCGGCGAGATCTCTGGCACCTTCTATGTGGAGGATTACATACCGCGCCAGTGGGAGATCCTGGATGGCTTCGTCTACACCGATACCGTGGTGAATGTGTGTGAGGACTGCTTCGGCGATGGCTCCTGGGATATCCTTTACTACTCGGTCGAGCTGGAGCCGGGCGAGAGCTCACAGAACATCTACCGCACCGAATTCTATAACGCCGCGGGCTCCTATGGTTGGGTCGTCCCGAACTATATGGATGTCTACGACGAGGAGACCTCCTACTACTACGGCGGGACGATCAACTACGCTTACGTCCGCTCGTTCCGCTTCTCTGATGCCGCCGGCGAGACCATGAAATTCTCCGATCCGTACTATGTAGCCCCCGGCGGCATGATCACCTACACGCTCAGCCTGTACAACCCGAGCTCCGAAGATCGCGAGGTGTGGATCAAGGATACCCTGCCGGAGGAGGTCGAGTTTGTCGACGCCTCCGAGGGCTGGACCTATGATCCTGGCACGCATACAGTCGTCTGGAGCGGTTGGATGTACGGCTCGGCTTACCCGCAGGAGCAGTACATCTGGACGACTGTGGGCTCTGACGTGGAGGAGGGTACCTGGTTCGAGAACGAAGCCTTCATCGCCTATAAGTATGAAGGTATGCCGGCCTGGTGGATGTGGGCCGAAAACTTCGTCGACGACGGCTTCAATCCAGAGCTGGTGGTCGAGAAGACCGTCGACGATCTGCTGGGTCCGATCGGCACCGAGCTGAACTACAGTATCACACTGACCAACGAGGGTGATGAGACAGCCTTCAATACCGAGCTGGTGGATGTAATCCCCGCCATGCTCGATATCGACGAGGCTTCCATCACCGGCGGTGCCACGTACGCAGATGGTGTGCTGTACTGGTCAGGTGACCTGGGTGCCGGCGAGACGGTCGAGATCTCCTTCAACGCCACCATCAACGCTACGGCGACGCCTAACTACGCCATCATCAATACTGCCAGCGTCACCGCTGACAACTGGTGGATGCAGGCGTACAACAGCGCCCTGACCGAAGTCCAGGGGCTGAGCTACGTCTTCATGCCGCTGATCAGCCGCTAACGGCTGTGAAGTAGGCTCGCACCTTATCCTTTACTAGACTGGAGCCCCTGGTATTCCCAGGGGCTCTTGATTCTTTGGCGATGTAGGTAGTCGGCTGGCGTATCATTCCGGGCCCTGAAGTGGTACAGAATGGTACGTCATTCCGAGATTCGGCTAAACCGCCGAAGGCGGTATTCGGGGATGAAATAACAGCGTACAATATGGTCATCCCTCCATGCAGTCAAGACCGGCACCGAACTGGTGCGATAGAGCCCATT
>Ga0105100_10000253_pt1 | contig 31476 bp, 35 predicted proteins | sample PPLLak12cMay2015_2_FD_87033 | JGI IMG/M metagenome (GOLD analysis project Ga0105100, IMG submission 87033) | Freshwater sediment microbial communities from Prairie Pothole Lake near Jamestown, North Dakota, USA - PPLs Lake P8 Core (1) Depth... | ecosystem: Environmental > Aquatic > Freshwater >... | reverse complement strand
GCGACCTGGGCGTCGAGCTGCCGATGGAGGAGATCCCGATGCTGCAGAAGGAGTTCCTGCGCAGCGCCCGGGCCGCCGGCCGGCCCGCGATCGTCGCGACCCAGATGCTCGAGTCGATGATTCACGCGCCGAGACCGACGCGGGCCGAGGCGAGCGACGTCGCGAACGCCGTGCTCGACGGCGCCGACGCGATCATGCTCTCGGGCGAGACCGCGATCGGCGAGTTCCCGCTCGAGGCCGCGCGCGCGGCCGAGCGGATCGCCGGCGTCGCCGAGGAGCGGGCCGGCGGGTTCCGGTCCGCCGGGCCGGCGCCCGCGCACGCGGATGAGGCCGCCGCCGTGGCGCACGCCGCCGCCCAGATCGCGGCAGACGATCCGGCCGTCGTCGCGATCGCCTGCTACACGGAGACCGGCCGCACCGCCGGGCTGCTCTCGGTCGAGCGGCCGGGCGTGCCGATCTACGCCTTCGTCCCTGACCCGAAGGTCCGTCGTGCGCTCAACGTGCGGTGGGGCGTCCGCGGGCTGCCGGCAGAGCCGCCCGCCGACACCGACGCGATGATCGCGCTCATGGCCGAGGGCCTGCGCGCGAGCGGCGCCGTGCGCGAGGGTCGCTCGGTCGTCATGGCCGCCTCGATGCCGGCCGGCAAGAGCACGACGAACATGCTGAAGGTCCACCAGCTCGGCGAGCCCGTCCGCTGAGGCGTCCCTAGGGAGGCGGCGGCTCGAGGCCCTCGGTCGGGGCGCCGCGTCCCCGACGGGTCACGCGGTCGACGCCCCAGCGGTAGAGCGGCGGCGTGAGGACGCGGAACGCCTGGGGCGCGCCGAGCCCGCGGGGGACCGAGACCTCGGGACCCCGCCCGCGCCGGACGACGTCGACGACCACCTCGGCCACGTGCTCGCGACGCATCACGAGGGGTCGCGGGATGTCGTCCTGCGGGAACCCCTCGGTCTTCGTGAAGCCCGGGTTCACCGTGGTGACGAGGATCCCGAACGGCTTGAGCTCGTAGTGGAGGGACTCGCCGAAGGCGACGACGGCGTGCTTCGACGCCCCGTACACCGCCGAGCCGGGCGTCGCGTACCGGCCGGCGAGCGACGCGATGTTCACGATGTGGCCCCGGCGCTGCGCGAGCAGCATCGGCAGGAACGCCCGCGTGCCCAGGAGCACGCCGAGGACGTTCACCCGCACGACCCGCTCGATCTGCGCCGGCGGGAGGGAGCGGAACGGGCCCCCGCCCGGGATCCCGGCGTTGTTCACGAGGACGTCGCACCGCCCGTACGCCTCGTCGGTTCGCTCGACGAGCTCCGCGAGGTCGGCGGGCTCTGCGACGTCGCAGCGGACGGGGAGCGCCTCGCCGCCGTGCGCGCCGATGCGCTCGGCGACCGCCTCGAGCCGCTCGAGCCGCCGGGCCGCGAGCACGACCTTCGCGCCCGCCTTGGCGAGGAGCAGGGCGGTGCTCTCGCCGATGCCGGACGACGCGCCGGTCACGACCGCGACGGCGCCGCGGAGTTCCACGCGCTCAGGCCTCGCGGGCGCTCGTGACGGTCTGGCCGCCATCGACGACCAGCACCTCGCCGGTCACGAACGACGCCGCCGGCGAGCACAGGAACACGGCGGCCGCCGCGACCTCCTCGGGCCTGCCCCAGCGGCCCATCGGGATCTGCGCGAGGATCCTCGCCTCGGCCTCGGGGTCGTCGCGCTCCGGCTGGTTCATCGGCGTGTCGATCCATCCCGGCGCGGCGGCGTTCACGCGGACGCCCCGAGGCGCCCACTCGAGCGCCGTCGTCTTCGTGAGGCTGATCACGGCGGCCTTCGCGGCGTTGTAGTAGGCGAGGCCGATCTCCGCCATGTACCCGTCGATCGAGGCGAGGTTCAGCACGCACCCCGATCCCTGCCCGAGCAGCACCTCGCCGGCCGCTCGCGTGCCGTACACGACCGACTCGAAGTTGGCCCGGAAGTAGCGCTCGAACCCGTCGGGCCGGGTCTCCATGAACGTCGCCGTGAACGGCGCGACACCCGCGTTGTTCACCATCACGTCGAGCCGCCCGAGCTCCGAGACGCAGGTCCCGACGAGCGCGCGGACCGCGTCCTCGTCCGTCACGTCCGTCGGTACGACGAGCGCCCGGCGTCCGAGCGCCAGGATCTCCTCCGCGGCCGCTTCGAGCTCGGCGACCGTCCGCGAGGCCACGGCGACGTCGGCGCCCGCCCGCGCGAGCGCAAGCGCGATCGCGCGGCCGATCCCGCGTCCGGCGCCGGTGACGATCGCGACCTGGCCTTCCAGTGAGGGTTCGTCCACGCCGGGCTCCCGTACGATGACTGGTCCGATGGACGTTACCGCACAGCACGCCGCCCAGCTGCCGGTCATCGACGACCGGTGGGAGCCGCGCTCCTACCCGCGGGCCGAGCTCCGACGGGGGATCCTCGAGGGCCGCATCGCGGGTCCCGAGGTCAGCCACCCGATGGACAACGTCCGCCGCAACGCCCGGTTGCTGGTCGAGGGCGACCCCGACAAGCAGTTCGGGATGACCGGGCTCGCCGGCGCCATGTCGGCCGATCAGGTCCTCCAGATCGTCGGGCGGGCCTGCGGCTTCAATCCGCACCCCGAGTGGCGGAGCGGTCCCGTCCCCGTGGACCCCGACCTCGTGCTCGACGCGTGCGGGGCCGTCGGCGACGCGCTGGCCGGCGTCGTGCGGACGGGCGGTAGCGTGATCCTCGCGACGGGGCACCCGACCGGTCTCGCGCACCTGTACATCGAGGTCGGCCGCCAGCTCCGCGCCCGCGGGGTGAAGACGATCCAGCCGTTCGAGGCGGTCCCATGGAAGGAGCCCGGACGGCACCACCGCTGGGAGATCCGGTACCTCGAGGGCGTGGCCATGCTCACCGACGGCACGTCGATGCGCCACACGCACAGCGGCGAGCCGATGGCCCGGATGCTGTCCGAGCAGCGTCCCGACCTGGTCTTCGCCGACCACGGGTTCGCCGGCGGCGCGATCGAGTTCGGCGTGCCCACGGTCTCGATCGCCGACGTCAACGACCCCGCGCTGCTGGTGGCGAAGGCGCAGGGACGCACCGACACGGTCGTGGTGATGGACGACAACGTCCGGCCCGAGGACTACTGGCCGTGCTTCCAGGCGATCGCGGCCCGGCTCCCCTGACCTCGCCCAGCGGCCGAACCGGCCCCGCCGGTAGGATAGGCCCCACGTTGACGACCACACCTTCCATCGAGGCTCGGTTCGAACGCGCGACGGGGGTCGACGACCCCCGATCCGAGATGACCCTGTCCGCACGTCGGCATCGGGGACGGGAGGGCCCCACGCCGGGCTAGTCGCACCACGCGTGGGACCGGCCTCCGGGAGGACGACACCGGAGGCGAAGGTGAACGAGCACGAGGCGCTCGTCGAGGAGGCGGTGCACACCAAGCACACCGTCGTGCTCTTCGGCGGGCTCGATACGGGCAAGAGCACCCTGTCTCGAGCGTTGCTCGAGGCTGCGGTCGTGGCAGGGCGCCCGTCGGCATTCCTGGACGCCGACGTCGGCCAGAAGAGCGTCGGCCCGCCCGCGACGGTGACGCTGAAGATGATCCGAGGCCCGCAGGATCTCGAGGCGGCCGCGATGGCCCAGGAGGACGCGATGTGGTTCATCGGGTCGACGTCGCCCGAGGGCCACCTGCTCCAGGTCGTGACCGGTGTGGCCAGCCTGTTCCGGCAGGCGAAGGAGGCCGGCGCCGACTTCGTGGTGATGGACTCGAGCGGCCTGGTCTCGGGCGTTCACGGACAGATCCTGAAGTACCACAAGGTCGAGATGCTCCGCCCGGACCTCGTCGTGGGGCTCCAGCGGGGGGAGGAGCTGCTGCCGCTGCTCGGGGTGATCCAGCGGTTCTTCGCGACCGAGGTCGTCCCGCTCGGCGTGCACCCCGGCGTCGTCCCGACGACCGTCGAGCAGCGCGCCGAGAACCGAGAGCAGGCCATGGCGCGCTACTTCGGTCAGGATCTCCATCGGTTCCGGGTCAAGCCGACCGTGTTCATGCCGGCGTTGCCGCCGCTCTTCGACCTCGGGCAGCTCGACCACCTGCTCGTGGGTCTGTCGGACGGAGCCGGCGGCTATCTGGGCCTCGGGTACCTCGAGCACCTGACCGAGGAGGGGACGCTGCGCCTGATCTCGCCCGTGGCAGCCGGCCCGAAGGCGCTTAGACTGGGGTCCGTTCGCCTGGAGGAGGGCTTTCGCGCGAAGCGCGTGGACCTCCGGAACCTGTTCGGATCGGGATGACTGACGGAAACAGAAGGGACGTCGCTTGCCGTCGCTGATCAAGAAGCGCCGCAAGAAGATGCGGAAGAAGAAGCACAAGAAGCTGTTGAAGAAGACCCGCTGGCAGCGCCGGCAGCAGGGTCGGTAGGACGCGGAGCCTCGTCCGATGAGCGTGACGGGGCGCCACCCGGCCGGCCTCGCGCGGACGCTCGCGGCGCTCCTCGCGCTCGCGACGCTCGCCGTCGCGTGCGGGCAGGACGAGGGGGCCCCGACACGGGCCCCGCAGGGCTCGGACGCCGTGGCCTTCGACTCGGCCGACGGGGTTCCGCTCGAGGGACGTCTCTTCGGCGAGGGGTCGGTCGGCGTGGTGCTCTCGCACATGCGACCGGCCGACCAGACGTCGTGGTGGGACTTCGCGGAGGATCTCGCCGACGAGGGCTACCTGGTCCTCACGTACGACTTCCGCGGCTACTGCCCGGGCGGCGTGGGTGGGTGCTCGGAGGGTGAGCAGGATCTCGGGCAGATCTGGCGTGACGTGCTCGGTGCGGTCGACTTCATCCGTTCGCGTGGCGCGAGACAGGTCGCGCTGATCGGGGCGAGCATGGGCGGGACGGCGTCGCTCGTCGCCGCGGCGGAGCAGGGTGTGGCGGCGGACGTCGTGGTGACACTCTCGGCGCCCGCCTCGTTCGAGGGGATGGCGCTGACCCCGCAGGTCCTCACGAAGGTGACGGCGGCGAAGCTGTTCGTCGCCGGCAACGGCGACGGGTCGGCGCCGGACGACGCGCAGGCGCTCTACGCGGCGTCCCCGACGCCCAAGCGGGTCGAGATCCTCACGACCGACGACCACGGGACCGACATCCTGGACGGGAACCAGTCGGGGCGCGCCCGGACGATGATCCTGACGTACCTCGAAACGTACGTGGGATGAGCCGGACGATCGTCTTCCTCACGGACTACGGCCTGGCCGACGGCTTCGTCGGCGTCTGTCACGGGGTGATCGCACGGATCGCCCCCGACGCCCGGATCGTCGATCTGACGCATCAGATCGCGCGGCAGGACGTGCTCGGCGGCGCGATCGTGCTCGCGCGCTCGACGCGGTTCATGCCCGACGACGCGGTCTACCTCGCGGTCGTCGACCCCGGCGTCGGCTCCGAGCGCCGGCCCATCGCCGTCGAGACCCGCGCCGGGGCCCTGCTCGTCGGCCCCGACAACGGCCTGCTCTCGATGACATGGGCGGAGCTCGGCGGCGCCGAGCGCGCGGTCGAGATCTCGGCGCCCGAGGTGCTCCTCCACCCGGTCTCGAGGACGTTCCATGGTCGCGACGTCTTCGCCCCGGCCGCGGCGCATCTGTCCGCCGGCCTCGCCCTCGAGGACGTAGGCCCGACGGTGGCGCTCGGGGAGGTGCACGTCGTGGACCTGCCGGCGCCGATGGTCACTCCGGGCTCGGTCGGAGCGAGGGTGGTCGCCGTCGACGGGTTCGGCAACGTGCAGCTGAACGTCACCGCGGCCGAGCTCGAGGCGGCCGGCCTCGGGCCCAGCCTCGCGATCGGGCGGCGGGACGTGCCGAGGGTCGCGACGTTCGCCGATGTGCCCTACGGCGCGTGCGGCGCGATCGTGGACTCGGACGGGTACGTCGCGCTCGTCGTGAACCAGGGGAGCGCGGCGCAGCTCCTCGGCTTGTCCACGGGTGACCCGGTCGTCCTGGCCGACTGACCGAACCGTGCGCGCCTACGGCGTCGCCGAGAACGAGGGCAGGGGCGTTCCCGGGACCGGGCCCTCGTACGGGGTCTCCGGCCCGCCGATCGTGAACTGCGCGATCGCCGCGATCGCGATCAGCACGAACAGCACGACGAGGGTGATCTTCGTGAACGGGCGCACGTTCCGAGGCTAGCAGGCGCGATGCGCCGGGGGGGACGTCGAAGGGGCCGGGGATCGCCCGGCCCCTTCGACCTTCTGGGGGTGGTGGGCTACCACCTCGTGCGGATCGTGAAGCGGTCCCGACCGTCCACGACGAACTTCTGCTCCAGACGCTGGATCGGCCGGATGCCGCTGATCACCAGGTGGTTCGCGTGCTCCTTCCCCTGGAGACCCTCGAGCAGCTCCTCGAACGTTCCCGCGCCCCAGTAGTCGGAGCGCTCCCGACCTCCGCGCATGCGGATGTCGACCGTCCTCCGCGCCCTCTTCGGGACGGTGAGCTCCGCGATCACGACGGCGTCGCCGCCCTCGAGCATCTCGAAGGTGACCTCGATCGTGACGATGTCACCCGGGCGAGCCTTGATGACGTTGTTCGCCGTCGGCGTGGGGAACGACGTGCTCGAGAGGAGGACCTGGCCGATCCTGCCCTCGCGCCGCTCCTCCGTCACCCACCCCGTCGTGGAGATATCGGTGAAGGTCACCTCCTCGAACTCGTTGAACAGCAGGGCGTCGATGCCGTTGATCATCGGCCACATCGACTCCGTGACGTCCCATGGCGAGGAGGTCATGGCGTAGCTCGAGACCGAGAACGGCCCGAGGCTGGTCACGCCCGAGAGCGTCCACTCGAGCCGGGAGGTCCCACCGCCGTAGTGCCCGAAGACCGCGGCGAAGTTGCCCCACAGGTGCGCCCAGACGATCTCCTCGAGCCACCAGCCCCAGGTGTGGATCGCCTCGGTCGTGCCGAGCCTCGAGCCGCCCGTGTCCAGGTTGTCCAGGTCGCTCGTGATCGGGACCCACGGCGGGGCTACGCCGACGACGCCGACGATGCCGGCGAACCGGTCCTGGACGACCGTCCCGCGCGGCTCGGTGAGGATCGCGAAGCGCGACCCCGGATACCCGACCGGCTTCAGCACCATCAGGCCCTCGGCGCCCGACAGGCCGAGCGAGATCTCGCCCGGCGCGTCGTAGAAGAACGGGTGCCCGAAGGCGGCCACGTAGTCACCGCAGGTGAACGTCGCGGTGCCCGTGGCGTAGTACGAGGCGTCCCCGTACGAGATCGCGGCGCCGAGCGGCTCACCCGGTAGGAACTGCGAGGGGTCGACCGCGTTGGCCGTGGTCGCGGCCGATGCGGCCCGGTAGACCCGGAAGTTCTCGCCCCGCTCGTCCAGGCGAGCCTGGAGCTCCCGCGCCTGCCTCCTCGAGAGGCCGGAGACGGCCAGCGGCGTCGGCAGCTGCTGGAAGGATCCGGTCACGTCGGAGACCGACTCGCCTGAGATCCGCGCGATCGCCCGGCGGACGGCGTCCGTCGGCACGACCCGCTGCATGAGCGGAGGCGCCGGCTGGGCCGCCTCCATGATCTCGAGCATGGCCTCGGCGGGGGTCAGCAGGCCGAAGGTCGGGTCGTCGTAGAAGACCCCCGACACCGCGCCGGCGAGGACGCCCTCGACGTAGGCCGGCGACCCCGACATCCCGAAGAAGACGCCACCGGTCTCGTCGAGGAACTCCGGCGGTCCCTCGATGTGGATCACGATGGCGTCCAGCCCGAGCATCCAGCCGTCGGGGATCGTGCCGACGACCTCGAAGTCGAACGGCACCGGCGTGGTCCCCGCGAGCGTCGTCACGCCGTCCCCGAGCGTCCCGGGCGCGAGTTCCTCCTGAGGAACCACGTCCGGCGGCGTGGTGCACGCCACCTGGGCGGGCGCGGGGCTGGCGGCGAGCAAGGCCGCGAGGAGCAGAACAGACGTGACGCCGGCGAGCGAGCTCAGCCGGCGTCGTGAGATGGATCGGGACACGGACATGGCGACACCCCCCTCTGGAAGGACCCGTCCTGTTGGACGGGGGACGGAGCCCATCCGTTCCGTCTCGCGGCAACCTTGTTCCCGCGAGGGCCGGAGCAGATAGGGGCGTCAGGCCCGCAGGGCAAGGTGCGATCCGCAGAAGACGCGGTTCCGGACGAGCGCCGCACGGAGGGAGGCCTCGTCGTCGCCGTGCCGGCGCAGGTCGAGCTCGAGCGAGATCGTGCCGGCGAAGCCATCCGCGCCGAGCGCGTCGAGGAACCGGTCGAGCTCGAGCACGCCCTCGTCCACGGGGAGGTGCGAGTCCCAGCCCTTGCCGGCGTTGTTCGACAGGTGGACGTGCCGGAGCCGGTCGCCGAGCCGGCGGGCCGCGGCGACCGGGTCCAGACGCGCCACGGCCGCGTGACTGGTGTCGAGGACCACGTCGGGGAAGCGCTCGAGGTCGTCGAGCGACCCGGATGCGTGCATCGAGACGACGTCCCGCCCACGGACGCGGACGGGGAACATGTTCTCGACGGCGACCAGGACGTCGGTGGTGCGCCCGAGCCGCGGCAGCTCTTCCTCGAGCCAGCGTTGGTAGCCCGGTTGCCACCGGAACGCCGGATGCACGACGACGATCGGCGCCGAGACCCGCTCGGCGAGGTCGATCGCCCGACGGATCTTGCCGACGGGGTGCGTGCCCCAGACGGTCCTCGTGACGAGCAGGAACGGCGCGTGGATCGCCTCGATCCGCATCCCGTACTCCTCGGCGAGCTCGAGGATCGACTCCGGGTCCTGTGTCGCGGGGTCCTTCGTGACCATGATCTCGATCCCCGCGAACCCGGCGTCGGAGAGCAGGGCGAACACCGAGCGGAGCGACCGCGTGAGGACCGACGCGGTCGAGCACGCGAGTCGCGGTCCGGAGCGGGCGGTCATGCGACCCATCGTACCGGCCACCCCGTCGGCGCCGGTCTATGCTCCGCGGCATGTGGGTCGTCCCGCTCGCGGCGTCGATCGTCGCGCTCGGGTTCGCCGCCCTCCTCGGCCGGCGTTCGCTGGGCCGTCCCCGCCCCGCCGAACTGCTCTGGGCGGTCGCGCTGTCGATGTACGCGGCGGCGTCGCTCGCCCTGTTCCTCGGCGTCCTCGACGGCTGGAGCGAGGCCGAGTACCGCGTGTACTGGCTCTTCGGGGCCGTGCTGAACGTCCCGTACCTCGCGGCGGGGGAACTCCTGCTGCTCGTGAGGGACCGGCGCCTGTGGCTCCCCGCCCTGGTGCTGCTCGTGTTCGCGACCGCGTTCGCCGTCGCGCGCATCCGGACCGCGCCGCTCGATGCCGCCGCCCTCGCGGCGGACCTGCCCCGTGGGGCCGACGCGTGGGCCGGCGACCGTCTGGCCCTGGACCTCGCGCGCCTCTACGCGTTCCCCACGTACGCGTTCCTGGTCGGGGGGACCCTGTGGTCGGCGTGGCGGATGCACGGGCGTCCGGAGCTCCGAGACCGGTTCCTCGGCACGCTCGCGATCGCGGTCGGCGCGACCGTCGTGGCGGCCGGCTCGGCCTTCGCGCTGAGCGGCAACGTCGTGGGGTTCTCGCTCACGCTCGTGACGGGGATCTCGGTCATGTTCTGGGGGTTCCTGCGCGCGACGCGCCGGGTCGCCGCCCCCGACGCGCGTCGCCCCGCGTGACGGCGAGGTCGCCCGACGTCGGTCAGATGGACGCCCGCCAGGTGTGGCCGTGGCCGAACGACGGGTCCAGCGGCTCGACGCCGAGCGGCTCCTCCGTGATCAGGACCTCATCGTAGCGGGAGGGGTCGACCGTGAGCCGCAGCAGGACGACGCCCGACTCGGGGACGAAGGGCTCGCCGACGGGCTCGAACGCGCCACCGCTGCCGAGCCAGAGCTGGAACGCGTTGCCCTCGGCGGGCTGGGGGACCTCGTCCCCGTACAGGTACATGTGCTCGAGCCCGGGGCCCGAGACCTCGACGAGCTGCCCGACGGTGCCCGCGGACGACGCCTCGAGGGCGACGGGGTCGGCGCCCGGCTGCCGCATCGCGTTCAGCACCTCGAGGGCCGTGCCGCGTTCGGCCTCGGCCCTGTTCGCGCGGCTGCCGAGGGAGAGCGAGAAGCCCGCCATGCCCACGAGCGCCGCGACGCTCGCCGCGAGGGCGACCATGCCGACGCCGCGGCGTCGCCGGACGGGTACGTCGCGAATGCCCCGGCGGATCCGCGCGAGCACCAGGTCGGGGGGGTCGGCCGGGGCGGCGGCGAGCCCGAGCTCGCCGGTCAGGTCGCGGAAGTCCGCCAGCGCGCCACGACAGGTCACGCACCAGGGCACGTGATCGGACAGGAGACGGTCGGCCTCCTCGGCATCGGGCCCCTCGAGGGCGATGAGCGCGTACCCGGCCAGGAGCTCCAGGTGCCGCTCGTGATCGTCCGTCACGCCTCGTCCTCTCGTTCGAGCACCCGCCGCAGCTTCCGCATCGCGGCCAGGGTCCTGGTCTTCACGGTCCCGAGCGGGATGCCGAGCTCCGCGGCGATCCGCGCCTGGGTCGAGCCCCCGAAGTACGCCAACTCGAGCACCTGTCGCTGTTCGGGCGGCAGGGTCTGGAGCGCCTCGAGGACCTCCTTGCGCCGCAGGTCGAGATCGGCCTCGCGCACGACGCCCTCCGCTACATCTTCGCCGACGACGGCCTCGAGGTTCGACGCACGCTCGGTCCGCTTCCGGAGCCGATCCTCCCGCCGCACGGTGTCGACGGCCCGGTGGTGGACGAGCGACAGGAAGAAGGAGCGGAACGTGCCGCGGGACGGGTCGTAGGCCTCGGGCGCCCGCCAGAGCGCGAGGAACGCGTCCTGCACCACCTCCTGGGCGAGCGCCTCCTGGGCCGTGACGCGCCGGGCGAGCCCGTATGCCGTGCCTGCGTACCGGCGGAAGAGCTCCTCGAACGCCCCGCGGTCGCCCGAGGAGACTCGCCGGTGGAGCTCGAGGTCGAGCCGGTCCCCGTCCTGCATGCCATCGTTGTAGCAGACGCGGCTAGGATGGCCGCCCGATGGTGTCCGTGGTGCTCTACTCGCGGCCTGGCTGCGGGCTGTGCGACGAGGCGCGCGACGTGATCCGCTCCGAGCGCTCGCGGACGCCGTTCGCGTTCGAGGAGGTCGACATCTCGGGCGACGACGCCCTCGAGCTCGAGTACGGGCTCCGGATCCCGGTCGTGCTCGTCGACGGCTCCGAGGCCTTCGAGGTCCGCGTCGACCCGCGATCCTTCTCGGCCGCGGTGCGGGGATGAGTGGGAGCTTGCGCGCTCGTGAACGCGGAGCGTCGACGCGCTAGGCTACGGCCGTGAGCGATCGCCCCATCCCCGAAGCCACCGTGGGGCGTCTGCCCCTGTACCTGCGGGCGCTCGTCGAGATGGCGGAGAACGGCATCTCGACGGTGTCGTCGGAGACGCTCGCGGAGGCCGCCGGGGTGAACTCCGCGAAGGTCCGCAAGGACCTGTCGCACATGGGCTCGTACGGGACTCGAGGCGTGGGGTACGACGTCGCGTACCTGATCCACCAGGTCCGTCGGGAGCTCGGCCTCACGCAGGCGTGGCCGATCGTGATCGCGGGGATCGGGAACCTCGGGCAGGCGCTGGCGAACTACCGAGGCTTCGTGCAGCGGGGGTTCCGTACCGTGGCGCTCGTCGACAACGACCCGGCGAAGATCGGGACATCGGTCGACGGCCTGTCGATCCGGCCGCTCGAGGAGCTCCAGGACATCGTCCGCGAGCACCAGGCGGCGATCGGCGTGATCGCCACACCGGCGTCGGCGGCCCAGGAGGTGGCCGACGCCATGGTGGCCGCAGGGATCCGGTCGATCCTGAACTTCGCCCCCGCGATGCTCACGGTGCCGCGCGGCGTCTCGGTCCGGAAGGTCGACCTCGCGATCGAGCTCCAGATCCTCACGTACTACGAGCAGCGCCAGGCGACGCTCGCGGAGGTCAAGCGGCGGGGGCGCTCGGTCGCCGACCTCGCGCAGGTGTGAGGGCGTGGTTCAGCGCGCGATCGTGATCCACAGCGTGATGAACACGGCGATCACCATCACGCTGAACAGGATCCACTGGACGCTGCCCTCTTCGATGAGCGGAACGACGGTCTCGGCCAGCACGTCGGTCTCCTCCTAGGCGGGTCCGTACCAGGGCGGCGCGGTGCCCCCCGTCAGGACGTCCTTGCGCTTGCGCTCGGCGCGGTCGAGCAGCGGCAGGTGCACCGCGAGGCCGATCGCCGACGCGATCATGAACAACCACGAGTACACGGGCACGCTGCCGCTGTCGTGCCGCAGGTAGACGGTGAGCACCGGGCCCCCGCCGTTGTAGAAGGCCTCGGCGGCCGCCAGGGACGCGTCCCCCTCCACGGCGAACCGGATGTCCTGCACCGTGAAGTCGGTGGTCTGCGCGGCGCCGGGATCGAACTCGGTCTTGCCCTGTTCCTCGTTGACCTGGTGCGCGAGGTACGACTGCACCGCACCCTGCACCGACTGCACCGACCCCGCGTCCGCCTCGTTCGACCCGGGCTCGCGCCACCGCTGCGGGTCCGGGTAGCTGGCGAAGACGTCGCTCGGGGCCTCGGGCTCGGTCCCGGCGGCCTCGACCACCCATTCCGGCTCGACCCCGCGGGGGCCGAGGTTCGTGGGCGTCTCGGTCCCCTGCGACCAGAACCCGAACGCCCACAGCGCCGAGAGCAGGAACATCCATCCGAAGAACGCGGTGGCGAGCACCAAGTACCCCATCCGGCGTCCGAAGACGGCCGAGAGCAGTAACAGCACCGACCCTACGAACAGGACGAAGCCCATGACCACCGACAGGCCGCCCTTGAGCAACGTGTCGCAGGCGATGTCGAAGCCCAGGCAGGTCTCGGCGGCGATCACAGCTCTACGTTCGAGGTCGGGGAGGGCTTCTTCGAGAGGTCGCCATCGAGGAACTCGTCGACGGCCGCCTGCTGCGCCTCCGGGTTGATGCACAGGTTCTTGTCGAACGGGACCTGCGCCTCGTCCTGGATCGACACGATGTAGTTCACGATGTCGTTGATCCGCTGGTCGTGGAGCGCGCCGGCGTATCGGATGCTCCACGAGGGCATGAGGTTCCGGCCCTGCTCGATCGTCGTGTAGATGTCCTGCAGCCCGTAGATGAGCGGATGGCCGGTGAAGGGCCCGCCGCACACGGTCGTGAGGTCCGGGGTGTTGATGATGGGCTGCGCCCCCTCGCCCGTCGCCGCGCCGAGGATCTGGCCGCCCTTCAGCTCGCTGCCGTGGCAGCGCACGCATCCGACGCCGCCCTGGTTCTCCTCGGTGAAGGCCTCGACGCCGGCCTCGCCGCGGGCGACCGAGTCCTCGAGTAGACGCTCCTCCTGCGACAGGTTCTGGCCGGGCTCGAAGATCCACGTGGCCGGGATCCAGACGACGAAGAAGACGACGAGCAGGACGCCCCACCCCTGCAGCTTCTGCAGGAGCGGCGTCTCGAGGTCCGGGTCCGACGGGCCCGGGCGCATCGCGTTCGGGATGTCGGGGGCCTCGGCCTTCCGCCGGCCGCGGGCCGCCACGACGGCGCCGCCCACGATGAGCAGCGCCACGCCGACGCCGGCGATGACGATCCCGTAGGTGGGGGTGAGCGCCAGCATCAGCCCGGGGCCACGCAGAACGGTCCGGAGCGGGGCTTGCGCAGGGTGTCGGTCCCGCGCGGCGGCCCGAGGATGATCGCGGACGTGTCGACCATCACGTCGCCGGCCTCCGTGATCTCGACGGTGAACCGGTCGAGCCCTCGCGGCGCCGGCCCCAGGGTGTACTCGCCGGCGGTGTTGTACTTCGAGCCGTGGCAGGGGCACTCGAACCACTGCGATTGCTTGCAGAACGGCACGCGACAGCCGAGGTGCACGCACCGCTGGTACAGCGGCATGATGCCCTGCGCCGCGACACCTTCGGCCTCGTAGTCGATGGCGTCCGTGGCGCCGCCCTCGTACGCGACGATGTAGAACCGCCCCGCGCCGAAGTAGTAGGGCTCGTCGTCGGCCGAGATCGCCGCCTTGATGTCCTCGACCTTACCGGCGTTGATGACCGAGCCGAAGCCGCCCTTCAGGTTCGGCCACAGGAAGGCGATCGTCATGCCGCCGAACTGCGCGGCGAACACGCCGAGCGACGCGAGGAGCGAGCGGCGGAAGAAGTCCCGCCGCGAGACCGGCTTCGACGTCTTCGTCACCTCGGACACCGGCAGGCCGGCCTCGGCCGCGCGCTCCGCCCTGCGGGCGCGTACGAAGGACAGGCCGAAGACGATCGCGAACAGGTCGATCACCACGACGGCGACGATCGCCGCGACGACCCCGCTCGAGATGCCGACGACGGGCGTCATAGCTCGAAGAACACCCCCTGCGCCCACGGCCACACCCAGTTGTAGCCGGTGCCCCGGAAGAACGACCCGATGATCGTCAGGGTCGCGCCGAACATGAACAGCATCGTGAACAGCGTGATCGCGAGCTTGCGGTCACCGGGCTTCGTGCTCGGGTTGCGGTCGATGTACGGGATCGCCGCGAGCCCGATGAGGATGAACGTCGGGATCACGATGCCGGCCACGAGGGGGTGGAAATAGCGGAGGAGCTCCTGCAGGCCGAGGAAGTACCAGGGCGCCTTCGAGGGGTTCGGTGTGAGGTTCGGGTCGGCCAGCTCGCGGAGCGGCGCGTTCACGAACGTCGCGAAGATCACCATCCCCGCCGAGAGCACGAGGAGCGCGATGAACTCCTCGATCAGCAGGTGCGGCCAGACGTTGATGCGGTCGCCCTGCTCGCGTTCGACCCGCTGGATGCCCTCGGGCGGCACGAGCGCGAGGAGGCGGTGCTTCTCGGGAGCGCCGCGCTTGGGCTCGGGGACGTTCCCGGTGGGAGCGGGCGCCTCGCGCGTGGGCGCGGCGACGGTCGCCGTCGCGGCCGCCGGAGCGGGTGCCGCCGTCGTCGCCGCCGCCGCTGGTGCTGGAGCCGGTGCCGGGGCCGCGGCGGGCGCGCCCGCCGCGGCCGCAGGTGCCGCGGCGGGTGCCGCTCCGGGTGCCTCCGCGGGTGCCGGGGCCGCGGGCTCGGCGGGCGCCGCCGCGGCGGCTGCCGGTGCGGGGGCCCCACCCTCACCGCTCTTGGCGCGGTGGGCACGGACGGCGGCCGAACGCGCCCGGCCCTCGGCGACCCGACGGTCGGTGCCCTTGGCCAGCTCGGCCTCGAGCGTTCGGTCGAACGTCTCCTGGTCGAGCGGTGTGTCCTCGCGCGCCATCCGTCTCCTCGCCTGGCCTACAGAGGTCCCGAGATCCCGCCGTCCTTGCGGATCCGCCAGAAGTGCACGGCGAGGAAGAGCACGAGCACGAACGGCAGCGCGAGGACGTGCAGCACGTACCAGCGGAGCAGCGTCTCCGGTCCGACCACCACCCCGCCCAGGAGCAGGAAGTTCGCCTGTTTCGCGATGAAGGGGGCGTAGCCGCCGAGCGAGGTGCCGACGGTCACGGCCCAGATCGCCAGCTGGTCCCACGGGAGCAGGTAGCCGGTGAACGACAGGCCGAGCGTGAGGAACAGGAGGACCACGCCCACGACCCAGTTGAACTCTCGCGGCGGCTTGTAGGCGCCCGTGTAGAAGACGCGGGCCATGTGCAGCGTGACCGAGAGCACCATGAGGTGGGCCCCCCACCGGTGCAGGTTGCGGACCAGGTCGCCGAAGAACACGGACGTGCGGATGTTCTGCATGTCCGTGTACGCCTGGGCGGACCCGATCTCCGCCATCGGCCGGTAGAAGAACATCAGGAAGATGCCGGTGACGGTGAGCAGGATGAACAGGAAGAACGAGAGGCCGCCGAGGCAGAACGTGTAGGTCAGCTTCAACCCGTGGCGCTTCATCTTCACGGGGTGCAGGTGGTACAGGACGTTGTTCATCGTCGAGAGCGCCCGGTCCCTCGACGTGTCCTTGTACCCCCTGCGGAAGATCGAGCCCGGCCGGAAGATCGACTTCCAGACCTCGGTGTCGCGGACGCGGTCGAAGACGGCTCCCGGCGACGGTGGCTTCAGCTTCACCCGGTCTTCCCCTCGTTCCCCTCGGTCCTACTCCTCGGCCTTCTGCGACGCCGGAACGGCGGCCATCGTGCGCCTGCCACCGGCGTCCTCCGGCAGCCGCGCATAGTACAGCGTGTCGGTCGGGCAGCGATCGACGCAGACGGAGCAGCGCGTGCACGCGTTGTCGTCCACGACGAACACGGCGTACGCGTTGCCGACCTCCGCCTCCACGGCGTCGGCCTGCGCGCCCTCGACGATGCCCGTCGACATCATGTAGATGCAGTTCCACGGACACACGTCCTCACACGCGCGACACAGGATGCAGTTGTCCGGGTCCAGCATGAGGTGCTTCGGCGATCGCACGCCCTGCGAGAGCCAGGCCGCGTCCACGGCCTCCACGACGTAGTCGGTGTGGATGTCGACCTCGGTCTTCGTGAAGGGCATCAGCGATACCCGCCCGTGGGCCGGTCGGCCGAGCCGCCACGCAGCCTCTTGCGCCAGTTCTGCAGGATGACCGCGGCGACCATCACCGTCACGATCGGCCCGGTGGACAGACCCATCGCGATCGCGTCCCGCAGCTGGAGAAGGCCGTCCTGGCTGATCGGCCCTCGAAGGAACGCCTCGATGTCCGTCGGGCCACCCCAGCCGAGCTTCTGCTCGGCGAAGTACATCCAGAACGAGGGGATGACCACGGCGGTGATCATGAGGAAGAACACGAACCCCATCGAGAAGACGACCGCGGTCGTCCAGGTCCACTCGAAGTCCCGCAGGAACGACTCGGTCCGCTCCTTGAGCTGCTGGAGCCGTTCCCTCATGCGGACCTCTTCCTCACGCTCGATCGTCCCCCGCTCGCGGCGCGGCCGATTATAGCCGCGGACCACCGTATCCCCCGTTCGCGCGTGCGCCTCCGCGCCTTGTGAAGGCGTTCACGAGCCGGCGGACACTATGCCAAGGATGCCGTCGCGACCGCAACCCGGACACGTTTCGCCAACGTCCACCCCTACACTTGAGTTCCGATGACCCCCGTGCTCGCCGACCTCGTCGAAGAGGGCCTGGCGTCCTGGTGGGCGCCCGCGCTCGCGTTCGCGGCCGGGATCGTGTCGTTCGCGTCCCCGTGCGTGTTCCCGCTCGTCCCGGGGTACCTGTCCTTCGTCGCGGGCGGGGAGGCGGTGACCGTCGACGGCGTGACCGAGCGCCGGCCCGTCGTGCCGATCCTCCTGTTCATCGGCGGGTTCGCGGCCGTGTTCACCGCGCTCGGCGCCTTCACCGCGACGATGACGGAGATCCTGCGCAGCCCGCTCGGGATCCGGATCTCGGGCCTCGTGATCGTGGCGTTCGGCGTGCTGATGTTGCTCGAGGCCTTCCAGTGGGGCTCGCCGACGCTGTTCATGGAGCGCAGGCCGCTCCTCACGAAGGTCAAGCCGGGGCCGGCCTGGGCGTTCCCGCTCGGCGTGGCATTCGGGGCGGGGTGGACGCCGTGCATCGGGCCGGTCCTCGCCGGCGTGCTGGCGATCGCCGCGGCCGAGGGCGGCTCGGCGCGCGGCGCCTTCCTGCTGTTCATGTACTCGGCCGGGCTCGGGCTGCCGTTCCTGCTCGTCGGGATCGGCATCCGGCGGCTCATGGGCGCGCTCTCGTTCGTGAAGCGCAACTACCACTGGTTCGCCGGGATCTCCGGCGCGATCATGGTCGCGATCGGGATCCTGGTCTTCACGAACACGTGGACCACGCTCCTCGGTCCGATCCTCCGGGCCATCTCGGACTTCAACCCGCCGATCTGAGCCGGGCGATCGCCAGCCCTTCCCGCTAGGATCGTCGTCTCCCGATGTCCCTGCCCACCGCTCCCCGGCTCTCGCTCCGCCGGTCCCTCGCCCTGGTCTGGCGGTCGCTCCGCTCGATGCGCACGGCGCTCGTGCTGCTGCTGCTGCTCGCGCTCGCCGCCGTCGCCGGCTCGCTGGTGCCGCAGGTCGGCGTGGCCGACGCCCGCATCGCGGCCACGTTCCGGGAGCATCCGCTCCGCGCCCGCATCTTCGACCAGATCGGCCTGTTCGACGTGTACGGGTCGTGGTGGTTCACGATGATCTACACGCTGCTGCTGGTCTCGCTCGTCGCGTGCCTCGTGCCGCGGACCCGGGCTTTCCTGCGCAACGTCCGTTCGAGGCCGGCGCCCGCCCGCGAGCTCGACGCGATGCGCCACTACGCGGAGCTCCCGGTCCGCGAGAGCCCCGACCAGGCGCTCGGCCGCGCGCGCCGGCTGCTGCGGCGCCGGCTGTTCCGCGTGAGCGGTCCGAACGGTGCCCGCGCGCTCGCCGCCGACAAGGGCCTCGGTCGCGAGGGGGGCAGCCTGCTGTTCCACATCGCATTCCTCGTGCTGCTCGTCGGGGTCGTGTGGGGGCGAGGCACCGGCTTCACCGGCCAGGCGGTGATCGTCGAGGGCCAGACCTGGACCGAGACCCACGCGAACTACGACGGCACGGCGCGCGAGGGGCGGTTCTTCCGCGAGGACCACTCGGGCGTGCAGGTCCGGGTCGAGGACTTCCGCGCCACGTACCGCCCGACCGGGCAGCCCCGGGACTTCGTCACGCGCGCGACGCTCCTCGACGCCGAGGGCAGGGAGCTCGAGCGGGTCGACATCCGCGTGAACCACCCGGCGGAGGCCGAGGGCGTGAAGTTCTACCAGTTCGGATACGGATGGGCGCCGGTGCTCCGGGTCGAGCGGGACGGCGAGGCGATCTCCGACGGCCCGGTCGTGTGCCAGCAGGACACGGCCCCCGAGGGCGTGAGCCAACTGCAGACCCCGTGGAACTGCGTCGTGAAGCTGCCGTCGCTCGACCCGCAGGTCGGGATCCGGTTCGAGCTGTGGCCAGACCGCCGGGGGCTCCTCGCGCTGCTCCAGACGGGCGAGGCCATGCCGATGCTCGTCGAGTACGCGCCGGTCATGACCTGGGAGGCGTTCGAGGGCGACCTGCGCGCCGAGCTGGTCCAGGGCGTGGGGGTCCTCGACACCTCGGCGATGCGACCGCTCGAGACCGGCGTGCTCGGCGCCGGCGAGACCGTGGATCTCGGCCGAGGCCTCACGGTCTCGTTCACCGAGCTGCGTCAGTACACCGTCCTGACGGTCAGCCGGGACCGGGGCCTGTGGATCGTGCTCTCGGCCGCTATCCTCATCCTCCTCGGGTTGCTGCCGGCCCTGTACACGTCGCGGCGGAAGCTCTGGGTGACGGCCGAGGCGGACGGGGCGGGCACGCTCCTCAAGGTGGGGGGGTTCGCGCTCCAGCGGCGGAGCCAGTTCGAGGAGGAGTTCTCCCGGCTCGTGCGCGATCTGCGGCGGGTCCCGGACGAAAGGGTGGGGTCATGAGCACCGGGACGTGGGCGGAGCTGTCCAGGGACGCGTTCAGCGTGGCGTTCTTCGCGTACCTGCTCGGCATGCTCGCCGCGTTCCACTTCCTCGCGTTCCGACGGAAGCCGGTGTGGGTCGTCTCGGTGGCGGCGACGGGCGTCGGGCTCGCGGCGCACCTGGTCTCGATCGTCGGGCGGGGGGTCGCGGCGGATCGGATCCCGCTCGGCAACATGTACGAGTATTCGCTCCTGCTCTCGTTCCTCGTCGTCCTCGCGTACCTCGTGTTCGTCGAGGGGTACGCGCGCGTGAAGACCGTCGGGGGTTTCGTCCTCGCGTTCGCGGTCATCACGATGGCGGTGGCGGTCCTGTTCCTGTACGTGGGACCCGCCCCGCTGATCCCCGCGCTGAACTCGTACTGGCGGCAGGTCCACGTCAGCTCGATGATCGTGAGCTCCTCGTTGCTCGCGCTCGGAGGCGTCCTCACGATCCTGTACCTCGTGAAGGAGCGCAGGGAGCGGCGGCTCCCGAGCGCCCCGCCGATCATGGGCGGGGCGGTGAGCATCGACGACGCCCCGCCGCACTTCGAGGCGGGTGCCGACGAGCCGCCGCAGGTCGAGGCGCGCGCTCGGCGAGGGTGGCTGCCCCGGTCCTCGACGCTGGACCGGGTGGCGTACCGGGTGATCGCGTTCGGGTTCCCGATCTGGACCTTCGGCATCATCACCGGCGCGATCTGGGCCGAGAGCGCGTGGGGTCGCTACTGGGGCTGGGACCCGAAGGAGACGTGGTCGTTCATCACGTGGGTCGTGTTCGCCGGGTACCTGCACGCGCGCGCGACGTCCGGATGGAAGGGGCGGCGCGCGGCGATCGTCGCGCTCGTCGGGTTCGTGTCGCTGCTCGTCACCTACTACGCGGTCAACCTGTGGATCGTCGGACTGCACTCGTACGCGACGTGACGGGCTTGACGACGGTTCGGGTCGACCGTGCTATCGTCCCACAGCCTCCGTGCCCGACGGAGGCAAGCCCGTGAGGAGTAGGAAGGTCATGCGTACCCGAACGCGGTGGGTCTGGTCCCTCCTGAGCCTGGCCGTCGTTGCGGCCGCGTGCGCGCCGAACGCGCAGCAGGACTCACTGAACCCGCAGGGTCCGTACGCGGACAAGGTGTACGACCTGTTCGTCCCCGTGTTCTGGATCGCGACGGGCGTCTTCGTCCTCGTCGAGGGGCTCCTCGTCTTCTTCGCCATCCGCTACCGGCGGCGCAAGGGCCGACCGGCGCAGATGCCGCCACAGATCCACGGCAACAACCGGCTCGAGATCGCGTGGACGATCCTGCCGGCGCTGATCCTCGCAGGGGTCGCCGTCCCGACCGTGACGACGATCTTCGACCTCGCCCGCGAGCCCGAGGGCAACGCGCTCGAGGTCAACGTCATGGGCCACCAGTGGTGGTGGGAGTTCGACTACCCGGCCGAGAACGTCAACACGGCGAACGAGCTCCACATCCCGACCGGACGTCCGGTCCTCCTCACCCTGTGTGCCGTCGGGCTCGGGTACGAGGACAAGCCGACCCCGTCCGACTGCCAGGTCGGTCCGCCCGACGGGGACCCGCCCGCCGCGATCGGCGACGGCGTGATCCACTCGTTCTGGGTCCCCGAGCTCGCCGGCACGCAGGACGTGCTGCCGGGACAGGCGAACACGCTCGTGATCCAGGCCGACGAGCCGGGACGCTACTCGGGGCAGTGCAAGGAGTTCTGCGGCCTGTCCCACGCGTACATGAAGTTCGCGGTCGTGGCGCACTCGCCCGCGGACTACGAGGAGTGGCTGCGCAACGAGCAGGCCGACGCCGTCACGCCGGAGCCGGGCTCGCTCGCCGCGACCGGGATGGACGTGTTCCTGAACGGACAGTGCATCGCCTGCCACGCGGTCCAGGGACTCGAGGACGCGAACGGGAACCCGGTCGTGGCGAACGGCGGCCCGAACCTGACGCACTTCGCGAACCGCGAGTGCTTCGCCGGGTGCTGGTTGCCGAACGACGACGCGGACGAGCTCGGCAGGTGGCTCGACGACCCGGCGGCCGTGAAGGAAGGCTCGTGGATGCCGGACTACGGCCTGTCGCCCGAGGAGATCGAGGCCGTCGTCGCCTACCTGCAGAGCCTGACGTGAGGGAGGACGGAGGACACCCATGGCGAGCGTGAGCGTCCCGAGCGAGGGGGTCTCCCGGGGGCTGTTCCGGCGTCCGACCGCCACCACGGGCTTGTGGAGCTGGCTGACGACCGTCGACCACAAGAAGATCGGGATCCTCTACGGCGTCACCTCGTTCGCGTTCTTCATCGTCGGCGGGTCCGAGGCTCTGCTGATCCGGCTCCAGCTTGCGCAGCCGAACCAGGAGCTCCTGTCTCCGTCCGTGTACAACGAGGTCTTCACGATGCACGGCATCACGATGGTCTTCCTCGTCGTGATGCCGCTGTCCGCGGCGTTCATCAACTACCTGATCCCGCTGATGATCGGCGCTCGGGACGTCGCATTCCCGCGCCTGAACGCGTTCAGCTACTGGGCGTTCCTGTTCGGCGGCATCTTCGTCTACTCCAGCTGGTTCCTGGGTGGGGCGCCGAACGGCGGCTGGTTCGGGTACGCGCCGAACGCCGTGCTCGACCCCACGCGCGGCATGACGTTCTACGCGATCGGCCTGCTGATGACCGGCGTCGCCTCCACGGTCTCGGCGGTGAACCTGGCCGTGACGATCCTGAACATGCGCGCGCCGGGCATGACGCTGTTCCGGATGCCCGTGTTCGTCTGGATGAGCCTGGTCGTGCAGTTCCTGCTGGCCTTCTCGCTGCCGATCATCTCGGTCGCCCTGTTCGAGCTGCTGTTCGACAAGCGGTTCGGGACGCACTTCTTCGACTCGGTCGCCGGGGGCGACCCGGTGCTGTGGCAGCACCTGTTCTGGCTGTTCGGTCACCCCGAGGTCTACATCCTGGTCCTGCCCGCGATGGGCATCGTGTCCGAGATCCTGCCGGTCTTCAGCCGCAAGCCGCTCTTCGGCTACCAGTTCGTCGTGTTCAGCGGCATCGCGATCGGGTTCATCGGGTTCGGCGTGTGGGTGCACCACATGTACGCCGTCGGCCTCGGACCGATCGCGAACACCGCGTTCGGCATCTCGACGATCATCATCGCGGTCCCGACGGGGGTGAAGATCTTCAACTGGCTCGGGACGATGTGGAAGGGCGATCTGACCTTCCCCACGCCGATGCTGTTCTCGATCGGGTTCGTCTCGATGTTCATCATCGGGGGACTGTCGGGCGTGACGCACTCGGTCGTGCCCTCGGACTACCAGCAGACCGACACGTACTACGTCGTCGCGCACTTCCACTACGTGCTGTTCGGCGGCGCGATCTTCGGGCTCTTCGCGGGGATGTTCTACTGGTGGCCCAAGGCGTTCGGCCGCAAGCTGAGCGAGGGCTTGGGCAAGGTCACGTTCTGGACGATGCTCGTCGGCTTCAACCTCACGTTCGGGCCGATGCACATCCTCGGCCTGCAGGGGATGCCGCGGCGGATCCAGACGTACCCCGAGGAGCTCGGGCTGACCTTCTACAACCTCGTCTCGACGGTCGGGGCGTTCACGATCGCCGTCTCCGTGGCCCTGTTCCTCGTGAACGTCGCGATGACGCACCGCAAGCCCCGCGGCGAGGCGGCCGACCCGTGGGACGCCCGGACGCTCGAGTGGCTCACGACGTCCCCGCCGCCCGAGCACAACTTCGACGAGATCCCGACGGTGCACGCGCTGGACGAGGCATGGCACCGCAAGTACGCGGAGACGGAGGGCGGGGCGGTCGTCCCAGTGCCGGCGGGCGGCTCCGGCCTCGAGGCCGAGTACACCGGAGCGCACGCGATCCACATGCCCTCACCCTCGTACTACCCGCTGATCGCCTCGCTCGGGCTGTTCGTGTTCGGGTACGGCGTGATCTTCTCGTGGCTGCTCGCCGGCGCGGGCGCGGTCGTGCTGCTCGCCGGCCTGTACGGGTGGGCCCTGGAGCCCTCGGCGGAGTAGGGGCGATCGTGCAGGAGTCCGCCGCCGTCCACGCCTTCGAGAGCGAGCACGAGGCCACGAGCACCGGCCTGCCGAGCACGAAGCTCGCGATGTGGATCTTCCTCGCGTCCGACGTGCTGCTCTTCGGCGCGCTGATCACGAGCTACGTGGTGTACCGGGGACGGAGCGTCGTCGGGCCGTACCCGAACGACGTCTTCGACATCCCGTACACGTCCGTGTCGTCGTTCGTGCTGCTCGCGAGCTCGCTCACGATGGTGCTGGCGCTCTCGTCGATCCAGCGCGGCGACCTGCCGCGGATGCGGCTGTGGCTGCTCGCGACCGCGCTGCTCGGGATGACGTTCGTCGGCGGCCAGGTCTACGAGTTCACGACCTTCTACGAGGAGGGCTTGAGCCTCACGACGAACCTGTTCGGCACCACGTTCTACGTGCTGACCGGGTTCCACGGGACGCACGTCGCGATCGGGATCCTGATGCTGCTCTCGGTGTTCTCGCTCTCGTTCGGCGGCCGCGTCACGCAACGAGACTCGCTCACGGTCGAGCTCGTGGGTCTGTACTGGCACTTCGTCGACATCGTGTGGATCGTGATCTTCACGGTCGTGTACCTGGTCCCGACGGGGCCGTAGGAGGCGTGGTGGAGCGGGTCGGCAGCACGGGTTCGGAGCACGAGGTCGCGACGAGGCCCCGGGGGGGCGGCCGGTGGGCTCGGCACCCCAGCCCCAGGGAGTACGTGCGGATCGCGGTCATCCTGGCGATCGTGACCGCGGGCGAGGTCGCGATCTACTACATCGACTGGGTCCACGAGCACGGTCTGCTGATCCCGCTCCTGTTCCTGTTCGCGCTGATCAAGTTCGCGCTCGTCGTGATGTGGTTCATGCATCTGCGCTTCGATAGCCGGACGTACTCGCGCTTCTTCCTCATGGGGCTCGCGGGCGCGCTGACCCTGTACATCGCCGTCCTGTTGATGTTCCGGACGTTCTCGGGGTAGCGGATGCCGAGCTTCCACGTACATCCGGACGTCGTGCTGCTCCTCGGGGGGCTGTGGGCGGCGTACCTCGTCGCCGTGCGCCGGCACCGCGAGGGCGATCCGTCCGCGGCGGAGGGTTCGGGCCGACGCGCGGTGCTGTTCTCGGCCGGCATGGTGACGCTGCTCGCCGCCTCCACCTGGCCCGTCCACGACCTGGCCGAGGAGCGCCTGTACGCCGTGCACATGCTCCAGCACATGCTCTACACACTCGTGGCGCCGCCGCTGCTGATCGCGGGCATCCCGACGTGGATGTGGCGCGGATTCCTCCGGCTGCGGCCGATCGCCGCGGTGTTCGGGTTCCTCGTGCGGCCGCTCGTCGCGCTCGTGTTCTTCAACGGGGTGCTGCTGTTCACGCACTGGCCGGCCGTGGTGGAGGCCTCGGTCGGGTCGGAGCTCCTGCACTTCTCGCTCCACGTGCTCGTCGTCGGGTCGGGGCTCGTGATGTGGTGGCCGGTGATGTCGCCGCTGCCGGAGCTGCCCGCGCTCTCGGCGCCCGGCCAGATGCTGTACCTGTTCTTCCAGTCGCTCGCGCCGACGATCCCGGCGTCGTTCCTCACCTTCGGGCACAGCCCGCTGTACCCCGTGTACGCGGGGTTCCCGAGGATCTGGGGCATCGGCGCGCTCGACGACCAGCTGATCGCGGGCCTGCTGATGAAGCTCGGCGGCGGCCTGATCCTGTGGGGCTTCATCGTCACGATCTGGTTCCGCTGGTACGCGCGCGACGCGCGGAGCGGGTTCGATGCCGTGCGCATGGCCCACGTGGAACGCGACGTCCGCTCGGGGTTGATGAAATCGTGAAGCGGACCACCCGAGACCGGTTCGTCCTGCCCATCGTGCTTCCGCTCGGGATCCTCGCGATCATCGGCGCGGTGCTGTTCGGGTTCTCGCGGATCCTGCTGGCGATCTCCCACAACGCGGCGACGGCGACGGCGCTCCTCGTGGCCCTCGCGATCGTCGTCGTCGCGGCCGTCATCGCCGGCCGGCAGTACGTGCGGTTGTCGAGCCTGGCCGGGATGGTCGGGGCGGTCGCCGGCGTCGCGATGGTCGCCGGGGGCGTCGCCCTGGCGTCCCTGGACTCGGGCGCCGAGGGCGGCGAGGGCGAGGGACCGTCCGAGGCGATCCGGGTCGTGGCCGTCAACCTGGCCTTCCAGCCGACGACGATCACGGTCCCCGCGGGCCAGCCGTTCCAGATCGTGCTCGACAACCAGGACGCGGGGGTCCAGCACAACATCCAGATCTTCCCCGGGGAGGATCTCTCGGGGACGCCGACGTTCGCGGGCGACCTCGTCACCGGGCCGGCGGAGATCACGTACGACGTGCCCGCGCTCGAGGTCGGCACGTACGCGTTCAACTGCGTGGTGCACCCGAACATGATCGGCACGATCGAGGCCGTCGAGGGAGGAGGCGGCGGTGGGGGCGGCGGCGGTCCCTCGCTCCAGGTCGCCGCCGAGAACATCGCCTTCGACACCGACACGATCGAGCTCCCGGCCGACACGGCGGCGACGATCGTGTTCGACAACCGGGACGCGGGCGTGCAGCACAACATCGCGATCTACGAGGACGACACGCTCGCCACGGTCCTGTTCAAGGGCGACCTCATCACCGGCGCGGACACGATCGAGTACCGGATCCCCCCGCTGCCGCCCGGCGAGTACTTCTTCCAGTGCGATGTCCACCCGAACATGAACGGCGTCGTCGTGGTCACGGCGGGAGGAGGCGGCGGCGGAGGCGAGCCCTCCGAGACCGGCCCGCCGGCCACCGGGCCGACCGGCCCGGAGCCCGGCGGCGCCACGATCGACGTGTCCGCGCAGGGCATCGCCTTCGACACCGCGCAGCTCGCGCTGCCGGCCGGACAGGCCTCGACGATCCACTTCGTGAACGACGACGCCGGGGTGCAGCACGACATCTCGATCACGACGGACGAGACGAAGGTTGAGACGCTGTTCGACGGCGAGCTGGTCACGGGGCCGGGCGAGATCGACTACCAGGTCCCGCCGCTCGAGGCCGGCACGTACTACTTCTACTGCGTCGTCCACCCGAACATGAACGAGGTCGTCACCGTCGAATGACGGCCGCCCTCGAGCGGTCGGGTGAGAGCATGGGCGCATGAAGCCGCTCCCCGCGGTCATCGGCGCGCTCGTGATCCTCGTCGCGCTCGCGGCCTGCTCGAGCGACGCCGCGGACGGCCCCGGCGGCGTCACCGAGATCTCGGGCACGGCGCCGACGTTGTCGGGTACCACGCTGCAGGGGGAGGGGTTCTCGTCCGCCGACCACGCCGGACGCGTCCTCGTCGTGAACTTCTGGGCGACCTGGTGCGGCCCCTGTCGCGAGGAGCAGCCCGCGCTGTCGGCGGTGGAGGCCGAGCAGGGCGAGGACGGCGCCATGTTCGTGGGCGTGAACTACCGTGACGACGCGGAGGCGGCGCGCGCCTACCTGGATGAGTTCGACGTGGCGTACGCGAGCCTGGAGGATCCCTCGGGGAGCATCGCGCACCGGTTCGGGGTGCCGTACCTGCCGGCCACGGTCGTCGTCGACGCGAGGGGCGAGCTGCGCTTCCGGGCGGTCGGCGCCCTGGACGAGGCCACCCTGCGGTCGCTCGTCGAGCGGGCCTCGACCGCCTGAGGGCGGTCAGGCGAAGGGTCGGCCGAACGGCAGGAGGGCGTCCGCCGCCACCGCGGCGAACAGCAGCCCGAGGTAGACGATCGAGAACTTGAACAGACGCATCGACTCGGCGGGCGAGCTCGACCGCCACATCCGGAGCGCACGCCAGACGAACGCCCCGCCGAGCGCGATCGCGGTCGCCGTGTAGATCGCGCCCATGTTCCCGACGGGCACGAGCAGCAGCGTGGTGCCGAACAGCGCGAGCGAGTACAGCAGGATCTGCCGTCGTGTCTCGCCCTCGCCGCGCACGACCGGCAGCATCGGTACGCCGGCCGCCGCGTAGTCGCCCGCGTACCGCATCGCGAGCGCCCAGAAGTGCGGCGGCGTCCACACGAGCACGATCGCGAACAGGATCCACGCGGGCGGCGCGACGGCACCGGTCACCGCTGCCCACCCCACGAGCGCAGGCACCGCGCCCGCGGCGCCGCCGATCACGATGTTCTGGGTGCTCGTGCGCTTCAGCCACATCGTGTACACGAAGACGTAGAACGCGATCGCCGACAGGGCGAGCGACGCCGCGAGCACGTTCACCGTCACCGACAGGAACAGGTACGAGATCACCCCGAGAACGAAGCCGAAGGCCAGGGCGCGGTCAGGGTCCACCTCGTGCGCCGGGAGCGGCCGCTTGCGCGTGCGCCGCATCACGCCGTCGATGTCTCGGTCGAGGTAGCAGTTGATCGCGTTCGCCGACCCGGCCGCCACGGTGCCGCCCGCGAGCGTGGCGAGCACGAGCCCGAGCGACGGCAGGCCGCCCTGGGCGAGGACCATCGCGGGCACCGTGGTGACCAGGAGCAGGACGATGATCCGCGGCTTCGTCAGCTGAACGTAGGCGGAGGCGGTCTGCCGGAACGAGCGCTTGTGCCCGTTCTGCCGCGCGAGCGCCTCCTCGGGCCCGGTGGCGGTCGCGCCGAGACGCCGACCGGCCGCGGCGAGCGCCACGAGCGTGGCCCAGACCAGCACCGCGAAGGTCACGTGCAGCACGACCGCCCACGGGCGCAGCTTCGTCCACACGTTCGCGGCCCCGACCATGATCTGCGCCGCGAACAGGGTGAGCGCGGTCGTCGAGAGCACCACGGTCGGGCGGGAGCGCGGCCGGATCGTCCGGGCGCGGATCGCCGTCCACAGGACCAGCAGGAACGCCGCCAGCGCGAGGACCCGGTGCAGGAACATCGGCGTCCGCACGCCGCCGAGCGTCGGCACGAGCCGGCCGTCCATGAGGGGCCAGTCCTGGAATGCGATCCCGTACGCTGGCCCCTTCGCCCGGATGTACGTTCCCACGAGGAGCAGCGCGGCCGTGGCGGACGCGGTGAGGACCGTGAGCAGCGGGAACCCCCGCCAGCGGGCGCCCGGTGCCGGAGGAGCGAAAGCCCACACCGCCATCACGACGACGTCGGCGATCAGGGCGAGCGCGGCCACGAAGTGCGCGGTCACCCACCAGGGGTTCAGCTCGGTCGCCACGACGACGCCGCCGAGCGCCGCCTGCGCCATCACGAGTGGGAACGAGGCGACCGCCGGCCACAGGATCCCGGGCTCACTCCGGTGGTCGAGCCACGCCACGACGGCGCAGGCGAGCGTGAGCACGATCACGACGAACGCGACGGCCCGGTGGGAGAACTCGATGATCGAGTGCACGGTGCCGCTCGGGAACAGCTCGCCGGGCTCGCACGCCGGCCACGTCGAGCAGCCCAGACCCGACCCGGTCCCGCGGACGAGGCCGCCCACGGCGAACAGCACGACGGTGGTGGCAGCGGTGGCGAGCGCGAGTCTCTGGAAGCGGGTCATGCGGTGGGTGGGCCGGGACGTTCGCAGAACGATAGCAGCCGCGGCCGTGACTGCGATACTGCGCCCGTGGACACCGCGGCCGACCGGACGGACCTGGTACCCCCGGTGGTCGAGGCCGTGCGCTCGCGCGTCGACGCGGCGCTCGCGGGCGAGCTGCGGGCCAGGCGGGGCGAGCTCGAGGCGCTCGACCCCTCGGCCGGCGTGCTCGTCGAGGAGCTCGAGCGGCTGCTCGGGGCGGGCGGCAAGCGACTGCGGCCGGCGCTCTGCTACCTGGGGTACCGCGCGTCCGGCGGGGCGGAGGGGGAGCCGATCGTGCGCGCGGCGGCCGCCCTCGAGCTGCTGCACACGTTCGCGCTCGTCCACGACGACGTGATGGACGAGGCGACCGAGCGCCGCGGCGTCGAGACGACCCACGTTCGGTTCGCGCGCGCCTTCCCCGGTGCCTCGGCCGGGCGCGGGCGCTCGGCGGCGGTGCTGGTCGGCGACCTCGCCGCCGTGCTGGCCGAGGCGATGTTCCGGGCCTCGGGGTTCCCTCCCGAGCGGCTCGAGGAGGCCTTCGCCCGCTTCGACCGGATGCGGCTCGAGATGGCGGCGGGGCAGTACCTGGACCTCCTCGGAGCCGCGCGGCGGGACCTGGCGGCGGCCGAGCACGTGGCCGAGCTCAAGACCGGCTCGTACACGGTGGAGGGGCCGCTGCTGATCGGGGCCGCGCTCGCCGGCGCCCCCCAGGAGCTCGAGGCGCGCCTGGCTGCGTACGGACGGCCCGCGGGGGAGGCGTTCCAGCTCCGGGACGACGTCCTCGACCACGAGGCGCCGTCGGGCGCCGCCGAGCGCGTCGAGGCGCTCGTCGCTCGGGCCGTCGCCGCCCTCGAGGGCGCGTGGCTCGAGCCCGTCGCGGCGGCCGCCCTGCGCCGGATCGCCGAGGGCATGCGGCTGGGGGAGGGCTGAGGTGGAGCTCGCGACGGCTCGCAAGCTGTTCGGAGCCCTCCCGGTCGTGTCCGTCGCGACCGTGTCGCCCGGAGGGTCGCCGCACGTCGTGCCGCTGTGGTTCGTCTGGCTCGAGGACGCGCTCTACGTCTCGACGCGCCGCGAGGGGCGGACCTGGCGCAACGTCCAGGCGGACCCGCGGGTCTCGGTCACGATCGACGTGGGGCGCAGCTGGAACGAGATCGCGGGGGTCGTCCTCGAGGGGCCGGCCGAGCCGCTCCTGGCCGAGCACCCGTCGATGCGCGACCCGATCTCGGCGTGGCACGAGAAGTACCGGCCGCTGCTCTCGGGGGAGGGCTTCGAGCGGTTCGCCGAGGAGATCCGGGGCCTCGCGTTCCTGCGGCTCGTGCCCGAGCGGGTCGCCTCGTGGGACCACGCCCGGGGGTGAGCGGCGCGCGGTTGCGGGGTCCCGCCTCGCCCCGTAGCGTTCGTGATTCACGCCCGGTGCGGGTACCATCGCTTGTGAACCGGTTCACAAGCGCCGACGACATGGTGGGGGACGGTGCCTGACTCGAGGAGAGCCATCGAGACCGACGTGCTCGTCGTCGGCGCCGGCCCCGGTGGTTCCGCGGCCGCCTACGACCTGGCCCGGCACGGCATCGACGTCACCCTGCTCGAGAAGGCCTCGTTCCCGCGCGAGAAGGTCTGCGGCGATGGCCTCACGCCGAGGAGCGTCCGGTCGCTGCTGCGGATGGGCGTCGACACGGACGATCCCCGGTTCGAGCGCGTCGTCGGGCTGCGTGTGTACTCGCGCACGACGACGATCGAGCTGCGGTGGCCCGTGCTCCGCGACTTCCCCGACTACGGGCTCGTCGCCACGAGGATGGACCTCGACGAGCTGCTCGCGCGGCGCGCGGAGGCGGCCGGCGCGCGCCTGCTCGAGCGCACGGAGGCGCTCTCGCCGATCCTCGAGGAGGGATGGGTCGTCGGCGTGGTCGCCCGCGACGCCGAGGACCGCGACGGTGAGCCGTTCGAGGTGAGGGCGCGGCTCGTGCTCGCGGCCGACGGCGCGGCGTCGAAGCTCTCGGCCCAGGCCGGGGTCCGGCGCGACGGCTCGAGGCCGCTCGGGATCGCCGCCCGCCGCTACTACCGGATCGAGCGCCACCCGGGGCCGTGGTTCGAGTCGTGGCTCGACCTGTGGGAGGGGGACGTCATCCTGCCCGGCTACGGCTGGCTCTTCCCCGTCGCGGACGGCACCGTGAACCTCGGGGCCGGGCTGCTGAACACGTTCGAGGGCTTCAAGGACGTCTCGGCGCAGCGGCTGTTCGGGGCGTTCGCGAGGATGCTGCCGCCGGAGTGGGGCGTGTCCGAGGAGACGGCGGTCGGGCGCGTCCTCTCGGGGCCGCTGCCGATGGGCGGCTCGCGCCGGCCCGCGGCGGTGCCGGGGATGCTGTTGATCGGCGATGCCGCCGGCCTCGTGAACCCGTTCAACGGCGAGGGCATCGCGTACGCGATGGAGTCGGCCGAGGTGGCGGCCGAGCTCGCCCACGAGGCGCTCGTCCGGGGCCGCCCCGGGCTCGCGCAGATGTACCCGACCGTCCTGCGCGAGCGTTACTCCCGGTACTTCTGGTGGGGGACGTGGTTCGCGCGCGCGATCGGGCATCCGCGGATCATGCAGGCCTCGACGCGGTACCTGCTGCCGAACGGTCCGGCGATGCGCCTCGCGATGC
>Ga0105100_10000252_pt1 | contig 31477 bp, 38 predicted proteins | sample PPLLak12cMay2015_2_FD_87033 | JGI IMG/M metagenome (GOLD analysis project Ga0105100, IMG submission 87033) | Freshwater sediment microbial communities from Prairie Pothole Lake near Jamestown, North Dakota, USA - PPLs Lake P8 Core (1) Depth... | ecosystem: Environmental > Aquatic > Freshwater >... | reverse complement strand
CGTCGCCTAGTCGGGCATCTTCGCCCAACCTCGCCACATTCGGCGACAGCTCAAATAACGTTGTGGCGAGATGAGCCGTCTCACCGACCAGTACCGGCGTCCGATCCACGACCTGCGCATCTCGGTCACCGATCGGTGCAACTTCCGCTGCACCTACTGCATGCCGAAGGAGCTCTTCGGGAAGGATCACGAGTTCCTGCCGAGAGACCAGCTTCTCAGCTTCGAGGAGATCTCCACCCTGGTCGGTTTGTTCGTCGCCCGCGGCGTGGAGAAGGTGCGGATCACCGGTGGGGAGCCGCTGCTCCGCAAGGATCTGGAGAAGCTGGTCGGGATGCTCAAGGCGATCGACGGGGTCGACGACCTGACCCTGACCACCAACGCATCGCTCCTAGTGAGAAAGGCCCGGTCTCTGGCGGCGGCCGGCCTGGATCGGGTGACGGTCAGTCTCGACGCACTCGACGACCCGACCTTCCAGAGGATGAATGACGTCGGCTTCCCGGTGACCGCCGTCCTGGAGGGAATCGATGCGGCCGCGGAGGCCGGTCTCGGTCCGATCAAGGTGAATGCGGTAGTGCAGCGAGGCGTCAACGAGCACGCGGTCGTCGACCTCGCCCGGCATTTCAAGGGCTCGGGGCACATCGTGCGCTTCATCGAGTACATGGATGTGGGCACGACCAACGGCTGGCGTCTCGACGACGTGGTGCCAGCCGAGGAGATGGTGGCAGCCATCGACGGGGTCTTTCCGCTCGAGGCGATCCCGCCCAACTACCCCGGCGAGGTGGCCAATCGCTTCCGCTATCGGGACGGTGATGGGGAGGTGGGGATCATCGCCTCGGTCACCAAGCCTTTCTGCGGGTCGTGCACCAGGGCCCGCATCTCCGCCGAGGGGATGCTGTACACCTGTCTCTTCGCTTCGGCGGGAACCAGTCTGCGGGATGCGATGCGCGCCGGTGACGATGTGGGGGCGATCGTCGACAGCGTATGGTTGCAGCGGGCCGATCGGTACTCAGAGATCCGCTCCTCGCAAACGGTGAGTATCGGCTCCCGTGTGGAAATGAGCTACATCGGCGGTTGAGAGGTCACCGCGTTCTCGCTCGTGACTCGGGCCGTCCTCCGGCCACCTGAGGCCAACCGGTACCCGGCCCAGATCAGGGTGACCGCCGCCAGGAGCGACAGGGCGAAGGCACTGCTTTCCCCCAAAGCCAACCCGGTGCCGCCAGAGGCTGCCGCGAAGGTGCCGCCGACGATGAGGAGATTGCCCCAGACGATGCGGCGATTCGTCCTCCAGAAGCGAAACACGCTGACCAGAGCCAGGATGATGAGGATTGTGGCGCCCATCGCGCCGCCGATGATTGCGAACAAGCGTGGCCCGAAGCCTGAGGCGAAGACATCGTGGGGGACTCCCGACTCTGGCAACGGGTTGGCGAAGGGCACCGTCGCGGTCAGCGTGGTCGAGATCGCAGCGAAGGCCCCGAGAGCGATTGCCATCGCATGACCCGATCGTCTCCCCACCACCACGAACATCGATCCGAGCGCGAGGAACGGGATATTGAGGATGGCGCCGAAGAGGTAGAAGCTCCGATAGATGGGGCCGGTCCAGCCGAGCGTGATCCCGACGTAGAAGGCCCAGGTCGCGATGGCGAACATCGTCATGCCCGTCCCGTAGGCAGCGATGTGGGGGCGAGGACGGCGTCGATAATCGAGCCAGAGGTCGATGGAGAATGCGGTGGCGGCGAGGGCGGCTAGGAGAGCCAGAGCCGAATCCATGATCGGAGCCTAGATCCGGCCGCGACCGGAACGGCTGACTGGGGACGACCCTCCCCACCTCATCCGGGGTATATCCGGGCGTCGGTGGCGCGCACACGGCACAACTGGCCGACCTGGTAGATCGGCCGGGGGCCGATGCGGGCGCGGACCCTGGTGCCGCCATCAAGGGCGACTGTGACCAACTGGTCGTGCCCGAAGAACTCCGAGCCGGCGATGACCGCGTTCGGCGCCTCGCCGAGAGAGATCTGGACGTTCTCAGGTCGAAAGATCACCGACACCCGCCCGCTCAGATCCGTCTCGAACGTGCCGACAAGGGTGTCCACCCGTCCATTGCCCGCCTCGGACTCGAGGACGTCGGCATCGCCGAGAAATTCGGCGATCCAGGGATCCGCGGGGTTTGCATACAGATGGGCAGGCGTGTCGGCCTGGAGAACCCGCCCCTCCCTCATGACCGCGACGATGTCCGAGGTTGCCAGGGCTTCCTCCTGATCGTGGGTCACGAAGACCGCAGTCGTGCGGGCCTCGGTGAGGATCACCCGAAGCTCCCGTCGGACCCGGTCCCTCAGACTGGCATCGAGGTTGCTGAACGGCTCATCGAGAAGGATCACCTCCGGCTTCGGTGCGAGGGCACGGGCGAGGGCAACTCGCTGTTGCTGGCCGCCCGACAGCTCGTTCGGCATCCTCTCTTCCATACCGGTGAGACCGACCAGCTCGAGGACGTCTCCGACCCTCGGCGCCCGATCTACTTTGGGAAGGCCGTAGCCGACATTCGAAGCGACCGTCATGTGCGGGAAGAGGGCATAGTCCTGGAACACCATGCCGACCCTCCGCTTCTCGGGCGGGACGAACCGGCCGTCGTCGAGAACCGTCCGCCCGTGGATCTCGACCGAGCCTCCGGCACTCTCGAACCCGGCAATGACGCGCAGGGCGGTGGTCTTCCCGCAGCCGGAGGGGCCGAGCAGCGTGACGATCCCCCCTTCCCAGACATCGAGGCTGAAATGATCGAGCGCGACCACCTCGCCGAAGGACCTGGTCAGGTCGCGGGCGCGGATGGCCAGACGGTCAGTCGCTGAGCTCACGGGTCATCACCACGAACAAGGGCACGATAGAGGCCACCAACAGGACCAGCCCCGCCGCCGACGCTCGGGTCAGGAATCCCTCCGCCGTCGAGCTCCATATTCGGATTGCGAGGGTCTCGAACCCGTTGGGCCTCAGGAGGAGCGTCGCCGGCAGCTCCTTCATCACACTGAGGAAGACGAGTGCCGTGCCGGCAAGCAGCCCGGGGAGTGCGAGGGGAAGGGTCACCCTCAGCAGCGTGGCCACCGGGCCGTGCCCGAGGCCACGCGAGGCATTCTCGAGATCTGGGCTGGCTCGTCGCAGTGAGTCCTGGATCGATCCGGCTGCCTGGGGAAGGAAGATCGCCACATAGATGATCACGAGGAAGATCAGTGTCTGATAGAGCGGTCGAGCCCATTGCAGGGCAAAGCCGACCGCGGCGACCCCGACGGTGATGTGCGGCAGCGAGTATGTCCCCCAGACCACCGACTCGACCCAACCCGAGAGACGACCGGGTCGGCGGGTGACGACCATTGCCACCGGGAACGCTGCGATGGCGATCACCAGGGCGGCGACGAGGGCCAAAGCCAGGGAGCGGAATGCCTCGGTCGCCAGGGTGCCCCCGATCGCCTGCCCGAACGCCACACCTCGCATGACGGTCGCAGTCATCACGTAGATCGGGATCCCCAGGGACACGAAGGCGTAGACAGCCAACAGCCCGAGCGATAGCACCAGGCCGGAACGTCGTGGCGAGATCAGCCGCCGAAGACGGGGGGGTCGTTGCGAATGCATCATCGCCCGGCTCCGGTGCCTGCGTTCGACGACCAGGATCACGATGGCCAGCGCCATCAGGATCAGAGAAAGGGTCGCCGAAGGGCGTCGGTCGAGCTGTCCCCGATAGAGGGTGTATATCGCCCTGGTGAAAGTGTCATAGCGAAGAAGGGACACGGCCCCGAAGTCGGAGACCGTGTACAGGCCGACGAGGAGCCCCGACGAGACCAGGGCGGGCCTGAGCTGAGGAACCGTGACGGTGGCAAACACCCGCCAACGCCCCGCGCCGAGACCCGTCGCCGCTTCCTCGGTGGCGGGGTCGATTGCCCTGAGCCCGGGGATGATCGTGAGGTGTGCCAGCGGAGCGGTGAAGATGGACAGGATCAGCCACGACCCGACGAAACCGTACGGCGTCGGGACCTCGAAGAGGACCCCGGACGGGCCGGTGGCGGCGATCAAGCTCAGGGCAGCCACGTAGGACGGGACCACCAGGGGTAGCGCGGCGAGGGTCATCCACCCCCTCCGGAAGGGCAGGTCGACCCTGGTGGTCACCCAGGCGGTGGCCACTCCGATCGCCAACGCGGTCACGGTGACGGCCGCGGTGAGGAGGATCGTGTTAGCGAACAGCTCGGCCAGACGCGCGGGTGGGACGGCGAGCGCCGTCCCACTTCCCAGAACCTGGATGAGCAGGCTGACCGGGGGGATCAGCGCCGGGAGCAGGGCGATCCCGGCTGCGACCCACCATCCCCAGCCCCCGCGGTACCGGTTCGGCCCCGCCCGGGAGCGAGGTGCGGTGGCCAGCCCCGCGGTCAACTCACACCAGACCGGCCTCGGCCACCAGCTGGGTCGCCAGGTCGAGGACGTCGGCGAGCTCGCTGAGATCGACATCGGGCGCGTTGATCTCCACGAGGGGCGGCACGTCCTCTGGCTGGGCCACACCGTCGATGAGGGGGAACTCGAAGGTGTCGGTGGCGAAATAGCTCTGGGCGCCCACTGCGAGGAGGAAGTCCACGAGTTGCTGCGCAGCCTCCGGGCGGGCCGTGCTGGACAGGATCGATACACCGGCCGGCATGACCAGCGAGCCCACGTCACCCCCCGGGATGAAGTGATTCTCGGTGTTCTGGCCGAGTCCCTCGGCACGGAGCCGGAGCAGGTAGTAGTGGTTGACCAACCCACCCTCGATCTCTCCGCTGTCCGTGGCCTCCACGATTGGAGCATTGCCTTCGAAATCCACCGGGTCGTTGGCGGCCAGCGCCTCGAGCCACTGCCTCGTCCCGTCCTCGCCTCGCTCGAGGATCATCGCTGCCACGAAGGCGAGGAACGACCCGTTGGTGGGGGCGATGCCGAGTTGGCCCGACCATGCCGGATCGAGCACGTCATCGATGGTCTCGGGGAGCGGGATGTCGGTGCTCGTGTTGTACGCGAGAGCCCTTACCCGGCCAGAGGTGCCCACCCAGCGACCGCCGCTGTCCTGAAATTGTTGGTCGACCAGCGAAAGCGTCTCGTCGGGGAGCACGGACATCATCTCGGCCACCACACCCAGCGACGCCGGGTCCTGGGCGAAGAACACATCGGCCTCGGAGCCCTCGCCCTCGGCGAGCAGGGTGGCAGCCAGCTCGTCGGAACCGGCATAGCGGACCTCGGTCTCGATCCCGGACTCCACCTCGAACCGGTCGATGAGGGGAGCGACGAGCTCCTCGCTTCGCCCCGAGTAGACAACCAGCGGGCCTTCGGTGTCGGCGCCAGAGGGTCCACAGGCAGTCAGGACAAGTGTGCCGAGCAGGGCTAGGGCAATGACACGTCTCACCGATTCTCCCAGATCGTTAGTTACCGAATGATCACGGAAATGTATTAGCACTATCGCCATAGTGCAAATATCTCTGACCCGGCTCGCCGAGTCAGAATGGGCCCCATCATGGAGCCGGTCACCGTGCAGTTCCTCAAGTACCCGGATATCCCGCATTGGGGGTTCTCCGGCGTCTTGCTCGGGGATGACCGCTTCGGTCGATGGGTCGGCCTGCCCCAGGGGAGCGCGCGCTGGAAGGGGGAGATCCCGTGGCGCCGGACGTGAGAGGCTGCTGTCCAGTGTTTCCCCAGGGACGGATGGTGGGTGCTCCACTACAACGGGCCCGGGAGTGGGATCTCGCACTATGTGGATATCGCCACCCAACCAGTTTGGTGCGAGGGGATCGTGGAGATGATCGATCTCGACCTCGACGTCCTGGTACTCGACGACGGCACCGTGCCTATCGACGACGAGGACGAATTCGAGGAGCATCAGGTCAGCTTCGGCTACCCACGGGGGATGATCGAGCGGGCGAGATCGGAGACGAGTCGCGTCGCAGACCTGATCGATCGGGGGGAAGAGCCGTTCTTCGACGTGGCCGTCTCCTGGCTCGAGCAGGTCCCGTCTATCCCGGCTCGGGGCCCCTCTTCTTGAGAGCGCCCAGTCCACGGTCCGGAGCCAGATGACGGCCGCGGCTTCTTCGCTCCTCCTCTGACTTCTCGACCGATCTCGTCTCCAACCAGGTGCCCAGTTCCTCGAGAGGGGAAAGCCCTTCCTCGTGCTCCCAAAGGACACGCTCGGAGGGGGGTCGGGGCCCCGGCTCCTCGTGCGCCTGAACCAGGGCAGGGTCGTGACTGGCCATCACCAGCCGCGCCACGTCGGCGGATCGGTGATCGGTCGTGCTGACCTCCACCGTCACGGCACCCAGGGGGTCTCCCAGGAGGCGGTCGTGCCAGTGGGGCGGGCTGGTCGCCGTCAGCGCCCCGGCCACCGAGCCGGCCATGACACCCAAGACCACCCCGAGCAGACCGTAGATCATCCAATGGTCGGGGTTCGCCCAGAGCCGGGCACTGACCGAGGCAACACCCCCGAGGATCAGCCCACCCAGGAGCGCGGTCCGAACCGGGTGGTCCAGGAATCGCACCCTGTCCATTTGTTGGGCCCATATCGCCACGGGCCACGGGTGCATCACCGTGACGTCGGCCTCGGTCAACGAAGCCTCCACGAGGTCGACTACGACACTGTGGGCGACCGCGGCGTCGGTATAGGCCGCGGCGATCTTCTGCACGGTCTCATCCGTGTCGGGGCGTGGTTCGAGATCGTAAGGCATGGGGTTTCCTGGTTCCAGGCTGCCACTTACCCGACCGATTCCTGCGGCAAACGCGATTCGACCCATAAAGAGGTGGTGGCCGGGAGACAGAGATCGACCCGGATCAGCCGGGTTCGGGCTCGCTCTGGAGCCGGTCGTGGCTCGATTCACCGAGCCGCCACATGTCGTGACCACCGTGCTCTTCCAAGATCAGGACCACTTCATGCACCTGGTCCGACGAGATGTCGACCGAGGTTATGTAGGCGCCCCTGGCAAGGGCCCCATCCATGCGCTCCGCGATGCTCGTCTCGTCGCCGGAGTCGAGGACGAGTCGCCTCACTATCGAAGTGAACCCTTCGCCGGTCTCCTTGCCCAGCAGCGCCCGTCCTTCGTCCCCGTGGAGGAGTTCAGCAGCGAATCCGGCGGACGCCAGCGCGAGCAGTGCCTCGCGGGCTTGTTCGCGGTCGTCGATGACCGCCACGACGGTACCGGTCAGGTCGTCCATAGCCACCGGCCTCCTGTGTGGACAGGCGCTCTTGCGCCCTACCAAACCTACTCCCTGGTCGTGACGGCGGGTGTGAACACCAGGCCCGGACACGCGCCACAATTGTCCGGGTGAGCATGCGCATCGGGATGGTGGCGCCGATCAGCCATCAGTATCCCCCGCCCGGGTATGGCCCATGGGAGCGGGTGACCCACGACCTGACCGAACGTCTGGTCGAGATCGGGCACGATGTCACCCTCTTCGCCCCGGAGGGCTCGGTGACCAGGGCGCGACTGGTGGCAACGGTCACGGAGCCGCTGGACACCAGCGAACGAGACGCGCGTCTCGAGGAGGAAGCTCACCTCGCCACAGCCATGGAAGCGGCGGCCGACGGCCAGTTCGATGTCGTCCACTCACATCTCCACGTCCACGCGCTCGTCTTCAGCAGGCTTCTCCCCATCCCTCTGGTCACCACCCTGCACGGTGCGGCTTGGAACTCGGCAAACCACGAGCTGTTGATTCGCTACGCCGACATGCCCTTCGTCTCGCTGAGCCACCAGGAGCGCTCCTATCTCCCCCAGCTGAACTACGTGGCCACCATTCCCAACGGGATCAGGACCGTCGATTTCCCGCTCGGCTCCGGTGCCGGCGGCTATCTGGTCTTCGCCGGCCGGATGGCGCCGGAGAAAGGGCCCGATCTCGCAATCGAGATCGCCTTGAGATCCGGTATCCCGCTCCGCATGGCCGGGATGGTCGAACCACGCCACCGTGAGTACTTCGAGCACACGATGCGCGATGTCCCGGAGAGCCAGGTCGAATACCTCGGCGACCTTGCTCGCCCCGAGCTGGCCGAGCTTCTCGCCGGTGCCCGGGCCACGCTGATGCCTCTCCGTTGGCACGAGCCTTTCGGGTTGGTGGTGGTGGAGAGTCTGGCCGTTGGAACTCCCGTGGTCGCCTGGCGCATGGGGGCCATGCCCGAGATCATCGACGACGGTGAGACGGGGTACCTGGTCGAGGACGTCGGATCCGCCGTCGAGGCGGTGGCCAAGGTGGGCTCGCTCTCACGGGAAGCCTGTCGGTCCGTGGCCGAGCGGCGGTTCAGCCACAAGAAGATGGCGGACTCCTACTCCCGCGTCTACTCGAACCTGATCGCTATGACATCTCCGCCAGGATCCGCTCCACCGGGGCGACAGCGACTCTGATGGAGTGGTCGGCACAGCCGTAGGGAAGGATCAGTCTGCCGTCGTGGATCATCGAGCCGCACGAGTAGACGACATCGGGAACGTATCCGAAGGACTCGGATTCGTCGGGTTCGAGCAGCGGCTCCTGGAGACGGCCGATCAGCTTGTTGGGCTTCTCCAGGTCGAGGAGGACCGCGCCGAGGACGTAGCGGCGCATCGGGCCCACCCCGTGGGTGATCACCAGCCAGCCGGCCTCGGTTTCGAGCGGCGAACCACAGTTCCCCGTCTGGACTGCCTCCCAGCCATGCTCGGGCACCAGCACGGCATCGGCGTTTGACCATTCCCGGAGGCTCTTGCTCTGCATGATGAAGGTGGTCTCATGGTCATGACGGGAGAGTGCGGCGTACCCGCCGTCGATCTTGCGCGGAAAGAGCGCCATGCCTTTGTGATAGGCGGTCGGACCGCTCATCGTGGTCATCCGAAAGCTGTTGAAGTCGGAGGTTTCGATCAGCTGCGGGAGGATCCTCAACCCGTCGTAGGCCGTGTAGGTGGCGTAGTAGATGACGGACCCGTCGTCGTCGACGAATCGCACAAAGCGGGCGTCCTCCATCCCGTGACTCTCGGCAGGGGCGGCCGGGGAGATCAGGTGCTCGGAGATCGGGTATCGCTCGTCGAATTCGAGCTCGTAGTTGGAGGCGGCCAGCCAGTGGACCCGCTTCACGGTGTCGGCCACGAAGACGGGGTCGAGGTCGTTCTTCTTGACCGCGATCAGGGATGCGTCGAGCTCCGCCGGGGTGAATCGCTCCGGGAGCCGCGAGAGGATGTGATCGGACACCTCGTTGGCGAATTCCAGCTCGGTCAGCTTCCTCGAGAAGGAAGCCCGGTTGTGGACCGGCGCTTTTCGGGCGCCGTTGCTGACCGTGGCGTGACGTTGATCGAAGCTGAGCTCTCCCGAACGGTTGATCGACCCGGTGATGAAGGCAATCGAGGAGATGTGCCCTTCCCCGATGGCCCTCGCACTGATCACGAACCGGGTCGACCCGTCGGCGCTCTCCCCAAGCGGCACGATGGAGGGATTGGTCAGCGCTGCCGCCTCGTATGCGTATGCCTGGGTGAAGTAGGACCCGATGAGAAGACGGAGGTCGTGGTCTGAGATCTGGTGGAGCCGATCAATCCGGTCCGCCGCTTGTCCGAAGTGGCTGAGCCAGGTCGTCTCGATGTCGCGATGGCGATCGGCCGATCGGCGCAGCGCGGCTTCGAGAAGTGCCCGCCGAGCATCCGGCGACAGGTCGAGCACCCGTCCCACGATCAGTTCGACCCGATCGAGGCTTCCTCCGAAGTTGAGCCCGTCGGGGAGGAAGGGCCGGGCGACCAGGCGGCTCGCGTCGGGGAATATGCGGTGGTTGGTGCGGGTCAGCTCGAACATGAGTGGCCCGATCATTGTGGCCGCGTGTGGCTCTATGTCGAGGTCAAGCCCGCGTCTAAGCGGTGGCCCGCCGCCAGATGAGGCTGCGAATCAGTCGCGCATGGCGGTCGGCAGCGGCTTCCCAGGCGAGGGCGGCCGACGTTTCGGCGGCCACCGAGACGGCACGCTCATATGCCTCGGGCACGGTCAACAGTCTGCGGACCCCCGCTGCGATAGCTGCACTGGCATGCTCGACGACGATGCCTGCCCCGGGCTCGACGAGCTCCACAGCGTGCGGGAAGCGAGTCGCCACGACCGGTCGTCCTGCGCCTACCGCCTCGGTGAGCACCCCCGATGAGACCTGCTCGTGGTTGTCATATGGAATGACGACGATGTCCGAGGAAGCCACCATCTGAAGCAGTTCGTGGTCTTCCACGTAGCGGTCGACGAACTCAACCATGTCGGCAACACCGAGCTCTCGGACCAGGGCTTGGAGACGCTGCCGGTAAACCGGCCCGTGGGCTCGCAGAACGGCAGGATGGGTGCGCCCGACGATCCGGTATCTCGGCCGTGGCTCGAGGTCCCGGAGCATGGGCATGGCACCGATCGAGCGCTCCAGGCCCTTCCCCGGGCCGAGGAGGCCCCAGGTGATGAGCTGGTGGCGAGGACCGGGTCTCGGGGGTTGTGCGGGCCAGTGCGCACCATGGGGAATGACCACCACCTGGCTGCGAGGTATGTCGTATCGGCCGGCCAGCGCGGTTCGCGCCGCCTCAGATAGGACGACCAGCCTGCTCCTCTCGCCGAGGCTTTCGATGACTCTCCGCTGGTTGCGGTTCGGGTTGCCGACCACGGTGTGCAGGACGACGACGATGGGTCGCTCGACCAAGTCGACCATGTCGAGGATGGCTTCCCCGTCGTTAGACCCGTAGATGCCGTACTCGTGCTGGAAGACGACGACGTCGCACTGGTTCAGATGGCGTGCAGCGGCACGGCTGCTCATCGCGCCGTCGGGGTCGATTTCCATCCTGATCTGGTTCGACGCCACCGATGGCTGGCGGCCGTCGATCAGGCGAACGATGTCGATGTTGAGATCCGGAGCGACCCGGGTGAGGGCCGAGGCGAGCGAGGCGGAGAACCTGGCGATCCCACAGCGTGTGGGAGGGAACGTAGTGACCATTCCGACGCGGTGGAAGGCGGTGGGTTGGGCCATGGGCGTTGTGATATCGAACGAGCCGAGCATCCAGGGGCTTCTTCATAGATGGGGATTGTTGATACCCGGGTGACGGTGGGCCGGAAACCACCTTCCCCTGAGTCGCCGCGATGGTTTATCGCCCCCGCGGCCATGGGTAATGGGGTGCATGCCAAGACATGGTTTGACCCTGTCCAGCGAGGAGCATTCCCCCGCCAAGCTGGTGACCCTGGCAAAGGCAGCAGAGGAGGCCGGCTTCGACTTCGTGTCTATCTCCGACCACTTCCACCCCTGGGTGAGCGCTCAGGGCCACAGCCCGTTCGTGTGGTCGGTGCTCGGAGCGATATCCGAGGCAACCGAGCGGGTCGAAGTGGGCGTTGGCGTGACCTGCCCGACGTTCCGCATTCACCCGGCCATCGGTGCCCATGCCGCGGCCACCGCGGCCTGCCTCCTCGAAGGCCGATTCGTCTGGGGAGTGGGGAGCGGTGAGGCGCTCAACGAGCATGTCCTGGGTGATCGGTGGCCTACCGCCGAGATACGCCTCGAGATGTTGGGCGAGGCGATCGATGTGATCCGGGCCTTGTGGACAGGTGAGAGTGTCACGCATCGCGGCCGCTACTACACGGTGGAGGACGCCCGGCTCTTCGACCTCCCGGCTGAACCACCGCCGATCGTGGTCTCCGCCTTCGGTGAAGAGGCAGTCGAGCTCGCCGCGAAGGCCGGTGACGGGCTGTGGATCACAGGGCTCAAGGGTGGGCTCATCGATTCCTATCGGAGCCAGGGAGGAAAAGGGGCAGTATGGAGCCAGCTGTCGCTGTGCTGGGACCCCGATCTCGAAAAGGCGGTAGACCGGGCCCATCGCATCTGGCCCAACACGGCCCTTCCCGGTCAGCTCGCTCAGGACCTGCGAACGGTCCTGCACTTCGAGCAGGCGGTAACGATGGTAGATCGTGAAGAGATGGCCGAAGCACTGCCTTGCGGGCCTGACCCCGAGCCGATCCTCGAGTCGATCTCACGGGCGACCGACCTGGGGGTCGACTACGTCTATCTGCACCAAATCGGGGACCCGATGAGTGGGTTCATCGATTTCTGGCGCGATGAGATCCGCCCGCGCCTCTGAGCAAGTGGCCCTCAGGGAGTGGTTTGAGCGAGTGGCCCTCAGGGAGTGGTCAAATCAGGGTACGGACATAGCGATGGTCTCGTCGACGATGGCCGCTACTCCCCGCACGCCCTCGATAGAGCGCATCAGTTCATTCACCGCCTCCCGAGGGGCCGTCCCGCGCAGGAACACGATGCCAGCGTCGATGGCGACGTCGAGCGAGGCCTGGCCATCCCAGGGTCCAATTGCCTCGCTTCGGACCTTCTGGAGGAGGGTCGCATCGTCGACCTCAGTTGGTGGGCGGCGCAGCGGCTTGGTGAACTGGTGTATCACTCCCCGAGAGACACCTTGTTGGTAACGAGCCCGGGCCCTCATCTTGGCCATGCCCCGCCGGATGATGGCGCCCCCCCGGTCGGCGATACGGGCTCGACGCGTGCGTCCCATGGCGGGGTCGAAGAGGTAGGCCGCAGTGGCGCCTATGCCCGCGGACAGGAGGGCCTTCGTTCTGTTCATGACTCCTCCGAGTCTGCTTCGATCTTGACTTACCCGTTGTCCATGTCCGAGAAACTCGCGGTGATCTCGTGAGCAACCGGAGGCAGGATCTCGGCGCCGCCCTGTGGCAACTTGGCGATCTGGTCCGAGCCGATGAGCAACGACGCTCATTTCGTGCCAAGGCCTACCGTCGCGCGGTCTGGTCTCTTGACGACCTCTCATCCGACCTCGATGACCCTCCCCACGTGATGCGAGCAGTCCGCGGCATTGGCCCGGGGATCATCCGGCTCATCGAGGAGTTTCGTCAGACCGGCCGCATCGGCGACCTGGATCGTCTTTCCAGTCTCTATCCGAGAGACGTTGCCCGGTTGCGGAGACTCCCCAGGATGACTGCGGAGACCCTGCGCCAGCTCAAAGCCGAGCTTGGTGTCGAGACCGGCAGCGACCTGATCGATGCGGTTGGCAGTGGCGGGGCTGAGACATTGCGAGGAGTGGGCCCGGCTACAGCCGAAAAATGGGAGCGGGTGCTTCGTCTTGCCCCAACCGCCGAAGCCACTCCTGCGTTCGATGCCCAGGTGCTGGCAGGCGATTTGAGTCGCCATCTGGAGCGACATCTGAGTGGGGAGGCGTTTGCGACGGGAGCCGTGCGCCGCCTTGACGAATGGGTCGATCGCATCGACCTGGTCTGGGTGACCGAGGACTTCGACCACGCTCGCGGCTTTCTCACCGAGACGGCGGTGGCTCGCCCGGTCAGCGTCTCCAAAGGTCCCGGCCCGCTGTGCCTGGCTACCCATGGCGGCGTGCCGGTCGCCGTCCATCTGGCGAGGCTACGGGAAAGAGGTCTCAACCTTCTCGTCACTACCGGCCCTCCATCGCACGCCGGGTTCATCGTGGGCGAGTGGCACGGCGAGGCTCAGACCGAGACCGAGCTGTATCAGGCCAGGGGCCTGGGCTGGGTACCGCCACCGGCGCGACAGCTGCCCTTGGCCTCGTCCTTGGGAGTCATCCGGTCATCGGACCTGCGTGGCGATCTGCACGTTCATACCGAATGGTCTCCGGATGGCCGCATGAGCCTGCAAGCCATGTTGGCGGAGGCCGTCGCCCGCGACTACGAATATGTGCTGGTGACGGATCACACCACCGGGCTCCGATTCGGAGGCATGGACGGGAATGCCTTGATTCGCCAGCACGAGACCATCGAGGCGGCGCGGCTGCGATTCCCGGATCTCGTCATTCTTCACGGGGCCGAGCTGAACGCCGATCGCGAGGGGAATCTCGATGTCGACGACGAGTCACTGGGCATCCTCGACCTGGCCGTGGTCGGCCTGCATTCCCATTTCGATCTCGATCGAGATGAACAGACCGCTCGAGTCCTCCGGGCGCTCGGCCATCCGTCGGTACGGGTCCTTGCCCATCCGACTGGTCGCCGGATCGGCATCAGGCCCGCAATCGATCTGGATCTGGATGAGGTCATCGCCGGTGCCATCGAGCACGACGTCGCCCTCGAGGTGAACGGCCATCGCGACCGTCTCGACCTGTCTGCCCCGCTCGCCGCGCACGCCGTGAGGGCGGGGGCATTGCTGGCGTTGAACTCCGACGCTCACCGCGTCGGTGAATTGCGGAACATCGACAACGCCGTCGGTACGGGTCAGAAGGCGGGAGTCGGCGCCGGGTCGGTCATAAACACCCTGCCATGGTCCGGGCTCGTGGAGTGGTTGAAGCGGCAGCCCCGAACATGATCAGGGACGGGCTGCCCGAGCGTGCTGTCAGACCGGGCCAGCATCCGTGACCGGGTCCGCTCCCACCGGGCTCGCCTCACACTCGGCGTGCCCGCATCCGCAAAACGGTGTCCCATGGGCCCCCAATCCGCATGCCTCGCTGCAGAAGTCGCCGGCGCTGGCTACGCGGCAGGTACATGGCTCGTGTGTGCATTTCATTCTGTGCTCCTTCCGTCCGGGCACCTGTACCCAGGGGCGTCGATCCGTGAAACAGGAACTGGCTCACCGACGGGTCAAGGGCGCCAGATGGAAGTCGCCTCGACATCGGGGAAGGGAGCGGGCTCGATGGTGTTGAGAGGGGTGATCGTGACGAAGTTCCTGGCACAGAGCGCAGTGTCACTCGCCGGGTCGCTTCCGGCCGAAGAAGGCCCGACCACGAACTGCAGCTTTCGATCGGTCACATCGGCGTTCGCCACGCGGAAATATCCGAATTCATCGAGATCCGCCCAATGAACTCCCTCGACGCGATCGATCGGCACCCCCGGGACATTGATGTTGAGGACGTGAGGTCCGCCGTTCCTCCGCAGCATCCAATCGGCCGCGGCAACGCCAACCGCGACAGCCGTGCCCCACATCCACTGCTCGGATTGCGCCAGGCTCACCGCCAGACCCTTACTGCGAAAGGTCCTGGCGGTGAGCACGGCACCGACCGTGCCGGAGTGGATGACCGAGTGCCCGGTGTTGATGCCGGCGTTGACCCCGGACACAACGAGGTCGGGAACCCGTCCGAATGCTCCCAATGCGGCTGCCATCACGGCCAGGCCGGGTGGCCCGGCGACGGTGTAGCCCTTGATCCCGTCGAGGTCGGCTAGCTCCAACGCGACACCGGAGACCGGGTCGAACGCCCCGATCCCGGTCCCGCTCCCGGACATGTCGATCGCCGGGGCCGCCACGACCAGGTCGTATGCATCGGCGAGGCCAAGCGCGAACTCCCTGATCCCAGGTGAATCGATTCCGTCGTCGTTGGTCAAGACGACCCGTGGCTTGGCGGTCATCCTGGTGCCGATGAGACCGCCTCCACCTCGACCCGCTCGGCGAGCTTGGCTATCAGGTCGCCAGAAGCGCTGCCGAGACCGTGGCGCGTCACGTTGGCGGCGCCGGCGCCACAGGCAAGGCGTAGAGACTCCTCCGGTCCAAGCCCACGTCTGAACGCGGCTGCCAGCCCGGCCGTCATCGAGTCACCGGCTCCCCGGGAGTCTGCAGGTTCGAGTTCCGGTGGGCTGGCTCGATACGTCGTTCCATCCATGAACGCCAGGACGGGATTGTTGGCTCTGGAGATCACGACATTGCGGGCGCCGCGCTCGGCCAGGTGGTGAATCGCCGACAGCGCTTCGGTCTCGCCGTCACCGTCGAGCAAACCGTCCTGCGCGAGATCCTCGTCGCTCACCTTGAGCACGTCGAGCCGACCTTCCTCGAGGAAGGCGGCGAGCTCGGGGCCGTGGAGGTCGCCAACCACCCCCACGTCGGAAGAAGCGAAGTCATGACCGAATCGCCGGTACGTGTCGGTCGGGACGACCTCTGTGCCCTGTCCGGTTATCACGCACACCCGCGAGGACAGCGCCAGGTCGAGGAACCGGCCGTAGGCGTCATCCAGCTCGTGACGGGGAAGGCTGGGAGCGTCGGTAGCGGCGACCTCTATGCGATCGCCGAGGCGGCGGTCCTGGATCGTGGTGGGGGATGGGGCGGGAATCGCAACCGGGCTGATCTCGATTCCCCATTCGTCTATCAGGGCCCGGATGACTCGACCCGACTCGCCTCCTACCGGCCCACAAAGCAAGGGCCGCTCTCCCAGATGCGTCAGCATGCGAGAGATCCAGAAGCCCTGGCCACCTGGATGAAGGTGGATCTCATCGGCCCCACCCTCGCGCCCGGCCTCGATGGTCACGGTCAGCGATAGAAACGGAGCGAAAACCGAGACGGTCCGCCCATCTTCGATACTCACTGACAAGCTCCTTCCAGTGTCAGCCCTCGCCCGAGCCCTGCCGACCGACTCGGTTCTGGCTCCATTCACCGAGACGCCACATGTCATGGCCTTGACTCTCTTCGAGGATGTTGCACACCCGATCGGCTTCATCCGCTTTCGCGGCCACGGAGAGGACCGAGGCTCCGCCGGAAAGCGCGCCGTTGAGACGATCGACGATCCGCTTCTCGTCGCCAAGGGCCAGGGCGAGCCGCTCGATCAGCGAAACAACTCCTTGCTCATCCCCGTGATTGAGCTTGGCGCGTCCATCCTCGCCCAGTAGGAGCTCGGCCTCGAACCCCTCGGCGCCGAGTCGGACCATCGCGCGTTGCGCCTCCCCGCGGTCGTCGATGATCGCGACCACTGTGCCCGGTTGGATCGGCGACCGGTCAGACATCCGGGATCAGCGCGAGAAGCAGGATGACTGCAAGAACGAGAAGAACAGCGGTGCTTGCGAGCCAAACCCCTCGCGCCCTCGAGTCGCGCTTCCGACCCTTCTGATGGGAGTCGGATCGGTATCGCTCTGTGGCTTCGGGCTTTTCGATAGGGGGTGGGTATCCGCCCGGGATCATTGGTCTACCTCCTGGTCGAAGGATGACCGATTCCTACCCCGATTCGACCAACGTCAAAACCCTGGCCCGATTCCCGCGTCGGGTCACGAAACCCCATCGGGCCGGGATGATCCTGGGGCGAGGAACTCCGGCCGGAGTGACTCGGTGAGCCCGGCGATCTCGAAGAGCGAGCGCAGTTGCTCGGGGAGAAGGACCTGCATCTCGGCACCCTCCTCCACCAGCCGGTTGTGCGCCGACACCAGGAGGCTCAAGCCGACGCTGTCCATGAATCTGACACCGGTCAGGTCGAGGACGAGGCTGGTTGCACCCGAGGATCGGGCGGCAAGGATCTCGTCGCGCAGCGCACCGGCCGTTGCCAGGTCGAGGTCGCCCTCGAAGAGGATGGATCTGGCGTCGGCCGTCGTCGAACCATCGGCTGGCTCACTCTCCAGCGCGCCCTCCGATGGTCCCGACCAACTCCAGGTCGAAGGGGGGAGACCCTGATCGATCTGACGGGAGAACTCGCCGAGGAACCAGCGTCGGAAGGACACGAGCTCAGGTGGTGTGGCGAGGGTGAGCAGGTGCTCCCCTGCCCGGCAGAACTCGTCGACTTTGTCGAGCACCTCGTCGAGGGACCTCGCCCCCGCCGCCGCTTCGAGCGGGACTTCGAAGACCAAGTCGATGGTGGAATCACCCCTCTTCGCCGCACTGTGGAGATCGTCCCAGGTAGATGAGCCGGCCCCCTGGAACCGGACATCGAGGTCACTGATCAGAGCAGCGAGTTGATGCGGGATCGAATCTGTGGGCAGTTCGGCCATGAGAATGTCGAACTCCCGCTGAATGGCCTCCTGATGCGCCGAGGCCCTCTGCCAGATCTCGATCGGGACCTGCAGCAGGACCACCTGCACAAGTGCGTCGTCGGTCATCTGGCGGCCTTCCCGCGGGCAAACTCGAACCACACGGTCTTCCCGGAGGGATCAGGGGTGACTCCCCATCGGTCGGCGATGGCTTCGATTATCTGAATGCCGCGGCCGGTGGGCTGCAGGGAGTCGTAAGAGCGCTTGGAGGGGAAAACGGATGACCGGTCACTGACGGCGACCCTGAGTGCCTTTTCGCCAGGGGTGACCCTGACTACGAAAGGAGTGCGCGCATGCAGGATCGCGTTGGTGACCACCTCGGAAACGACAGTGGAGAGACGATTGTTCAACTCGACATCTTCGCTCCAGCCGACTCCGAGGACGAACTGCCTCGCAGCTGGAGCCGACCCCGGTTCGGGAGGGAACTGTCGCTCCTGCTCTCGCTTCGAGCCGGGATCGGTAGAAAGGTGGGGCATGGCGTGAATGCAAAACTGTAATCGGGGCCGTCGGTTTTGACCCCGGTCTTCGCACCCCACGAATCCTCGGCGCCCTGGTTTGAGCGATGAGCGATCCGGGTAGAGGACGCGGCCGTGAGAGATGCATCCACCTTGATCCGCCTCGAAGCGGACGAACGAGCACCACGTCTGGCCCGCGAATGGCTCAGCCGGCAAGCGTCCCTCGACCGGGTTCGTCGAGCACAGGCGGAGCTGCTGGTATCGGAGTTGGTCACAGGCGCCGTAGTCACCGTCACCGGTGATCCCGCGGCCATCGTCACGATCACCGCAGAGATGGGTCCGTTCAGCCTCTTGGTCGCAGTGGAGGCGCCTGAGGGTTGCTCTTTCTTGCCCGCCCCGGACACATTCCCGTCGATGCTGCTCGACGGCTTCGCCCAGAACTGGGGTCGGGGGCCGACCGATCAGCGGATCTGGTTCGAGGTCCCGCTGCCGGGGGCAGTGGATCGCGGGACGAGCTGGCTCCCCACGAATGAGCTCCTGCAATGCGGCCCCGAGGCACGTGACGAGCTGATCGCTCGATTCACTCCTATGGCTACGAGGCTGGCGCGTCGATACCAGGGAAAAGGGGTTTCCGATGACGACGTCAGGCAGGCCGCCCTCTTCGGTCTGTTCCAGGCACTGAGGAGATACGATCAGTCCAAGGGCCCATTCGAGCCATACGCGACCTTGACCATCACGGGTGAACTCAAGCGATTGTTACGGGACCGCGGCTGGTCGTTGACCGTCCCGAGGCAACTCAAGGATCGTGCGCTCGAGGTGGGACGGGTGGAGCAGAGCCTGAGCCAAATGCTCGGCCGACCCGCTGCTCCTGCCGAGATCGCAGAGCATCTCGGCATCGGCGAGGAGGAGGTCCTGGAAGCTCGCGCTTGCGCCTCCGCCTACAACACGGGCTCACTCGATGCCCCTGTGGGCGAATTGGAGATGGCCCCGCTGGATCCCCCCGATTCGACGGCCGATCCTGGCGCCGACTGGGCTCGACACACAGTTGGCGACGCCCTGTCTCTCGTCTCAGAGCAGGAACGACGACTGCTTCATATGCGCTTCTACGAGGACAAGACGCAGAGTGAGATAGCTCAGGTCTTGGGATTGTCACAGATGCACGTGTCGCGGCTTCTCGGTCGTACGTTGAACCGGCTCCAGGTCTTGTTGGACGACTCTCAGGTCTGAGGCAGGGCCGCCTCGACACTGTCCTCGATCCGGAACCAACGGCTCAGCCCGGTTATCTCGACCACCTTCGCAACGATTCCCCCGCCGATCACCAGCGCAACGTCGAGGTCGGGGTTGTCCTTCTGGATAGCCACCAGCGCCCCAACACCCGACGAGTCGAGAAACGTGACTTCGAGCAGGTCGAGAATCAAATGACTGGCGGTATCAACGCCGAGGGCTTCGGCTACCGCAGAACTCAGGACAGGGGCGGTGGCAATGTCGAGCTCGCCGGACACCCCCACCACCAGGGCATCCCCAGCACGGTCCACGGTCGTCCTGATCGCCTGTCCCAATGCAGCGCGAGATTACCCACCTGTGGCGTGCCATGGGCCCCCAGAGGGCCCCGAGAAGATTCGAGTTTCGCCATTCGGAGTTGGCGGGTAGGCACATGGTCGACGAAGGCCCGATCGGTAGGCAAGGCGGGCCCGACCATAGGAGTCAGCCATGTACATCGGAATAGGAACCCTGATCCTCATCATCCTGATCCTCATCCTGGTGACCTGAGCTCTCGAAAGGAGTGCGTGATGACAGTGCCTGAGAAGACTCGGGAATTCGATCCCGAGACCAAGTCCGTACGCGAGCGCTTCGGGGGTGTCGATACCCCGGCAGCGCTCATGGGTATGTTCGCGGGGCTCGGGGTCCTGGTATTCCTGGGCGCCCTTTTCGGTGCCGGGGCCGGGTCGATCCCTTACCAACTGAACGAGTTCGACATCGAAGGCAATGCCGTCGAGCTGGCTACCGGCGGCGTGCTGATCGCTGCTCTCGTGGTCTTCGTCTCCTTCGTCGCGGGCGGATGGGCGGCGGGGCGCATGGCGCGTTACGACGGTGGCATCAATGGCCTGGCGGCGGCGGTGTGGGCACTGCTGCTCATCGCTGTGTTCGCCGGCCTCGGGCTCTTGGTGGGCGCCGAGTACAACGCCTTCCAGCGAGCCGGCCTTCCCGACTGGTTCTCCCAACTTCGAGGCGAAACTGCGACTGCGCTCGGGGTGATGGGGGCGATCCTGGCGACCATTGCAATGTTCCTCGGGGCATACCTTGGGGGAAGGTGGGGGGAGCGATATCACCAGGAGGCGGACGCCGTCCTCGTCCATCAGAGACGGATCGATTGAGTCGTCACCACCGGGTGCTGGGATCTGAAGAAGGAGTAGGGCGCATGCCACAGAGCGGATGGAGCCAGAAGCGGGAACGACAGTACGAGCACATCAAGGAGGCTCTCGTCGAGCGTGGCGAGAGCGAAGACACGGCCGAGGAGATTGCGGCGAGAACTGTCAACAAGGAGCGCGCCCGCAGCGGTGAAGCCAAGGAGAGCTCGGCGCTCTCCCTTCGGGATGTCTCCCCTTCGAGAAGGGGAGGGCTGCGCTCACACCGCGGCCCCCGGGGCCGGACGTTCGCGCAGCTCTATCAGGAGGCGAGACGTCTCGATATCCACGGGCGGTCGAAGATGAACAAGGCCGAGCTGCAGAAGGCTGTCGACCGCAAGAAGTGAGCGGACTTCCGAGCACCTGGTGTGGAGGAGCACAAAGAGATGTCACGAGGAAACAGCCCAACCATTGCCGTGTCCGAGTCGTGCACGGGGGGACTGGTCATGGCGCGGATCGTCCGCTTGCCCGGATCGGGTCGCTGGTTCACAGGCGGAGTGGTCGCGTATGACGAGCAGATCAAATTCGATTTGCTGAGAGTCACGCCCGGACCAGTGGTCACCGCGGATGCCGCGATGCAGATGGCGCGAGGCGTCCGGGATCTCCTCGGCTCGGACTTGGGGTTCTCGACCACCGGTGAGGCTGGGCCGGTGGCATCTGAACCAACCCCGGTTGGCACTCTGTTTGTCGGTGTCGCCGACGGGGCGTTGGAGAAGGTCGTCCACACGGTGCTTCCCGGAGGTCCCGACGAGATCCGTGAAGCGGCTGCAGGATTCGTCGTGGACCTGCTCTTGGAGCAGATTGGGGCACAGGGGTGAGCGCACCCACCCGGCCGCGCCGTGTGGAGACGGCAGGGGCCGATGCCGCCGCCCCAACGCAGGGCAGTCGCATCTGGCTCTACAGCGGCGATGGCGATGACACCCCGATCAGGCATGACGACCTCCCGCTGCCCGACTTGGGAGACAAGCAGATGCTCTGGGTCGACGTCGACCTCGAGTGCGTGGACGAGCTCGAGACGTTGTGGCACGACCTCGGCATCGAGGACCTGGTCTCCACCCTGCCTGAGGCACCCGAGCAGCCCGCGCTCCTTCAACACAATGGGATGATCCAGCTCAACGTCATCGCCATCGGAGAGGGACCGAACTATGAGCCAACACCGCTCCACTGTCTCGTGGCGGAGAACTGGGTGGTCACCCTCCACCACGGCCGGCTCGATCTCGTGGATGAGTTCAACAAGCCATTCCACGGTGAGACCCTTCTCGGAGAGCTGGATGGGCCTTCCTTTCTCTCGCTCGTGCTCGACTGGCAGGTCAGCGGGTACTTTCGGCTCATCCAGGCTCTCCAGGGAGACATCGATCGACTCGACGAGGAGCTCCTGCAGAGGACTCCCGATCAAGTCGCCCTGCTGCATCGCCTTCAGAAGCTCAGGATGCGAGTCCGGCAGCTGAGGCACACGCTGGGCCCACACCGTGAGGTGCTCAGCCTCCTCGGGCACCCGGAGTCGGACGCGGCGCTGGGCTCGATCACGGCGCCGGACTACCAGCGCCTCGAGGACCGATTGGAGCGAGCCATCGACTCTGTGGACACGGCCCGTGAGATGATCGTCGGTTCCTTCGACATCTTCATGACCCGCACCGCGCAGGCAACCAATGAGATCGTGAAGCGGCTGACGGTCGTATCGGTGCTGCTGCTTCCGGCCGGCGTGATCGCAGGGATCATGGGGATGAACTTCAAGGTGGGCTTCTTCAACCGACCGGGGATGTTCTGGGTTGTCCTCGCGACCATGGGAGCGATCGCAGGCGCAACCCTGCTGGTCGCACGACATCGTGACTGGTTCTGAGGATCCCGTCGGACCGATTGGGGTGGCCCACCCGGGTCGTAGGCGGAACCGAGGACTAGGATTCCGCCCCTTCACGAGGGGATGGCGTGCCTGGAGACCGCTTCATCGAACTTGCTCTCGCAGAGGACCGGCATGTTCTCGACGTTCTGTTCAGACATGCTCGAGAGGCTGTCACCGTGCAGGACCAATCAGGGAACCTGGTCTACGCCAACGACACGGCCGCCACCCTCGTCGGTCTGAAATCCGGCGTGGAGCTCCTGTCCATCCCGGTTGCCGACCTGGTCGGGCTGTTCGAGATGATCGATGAGTCGGGGCAGCCGATCAAAGCCACCGACCTGCCGGGCCGACAGGTGCTGTCCGGCCTGGATGCACCTGAGGTCACCGTTGGCTACCGCGCGCCCGGATCCAAGAAGGTCAGGTGGTCCAGGGTCAATGCCAGTCCGATCAAGAACGACGCCGGGGAGGTGGTCTGGGCGATCAACTTCTTCCTCGACATCACCGAGCAGGTCATGGAGAGGGAATCGGAGCGGATCCTGGCGAGAGTCAACGACGTGTTGGCGCCTTGGCTGACCGTCAGCGAGAACCTGATCTCGCTTTCTGAGTTCCTCGCCGCTGAATTCGGAGCCTGGACCGAGATACACCTGACCGATAATCGGGGAGACCTGGTGCCGGCGGCATGGGTCCTGCCCGACCTGATCGAGTCCATCGAAGGCACAGATCCGGCGGTGGACCGCAGGATCCCACTCGGGTCGGACCTGTTACAGGCAAGGGTGATGAAGACCGGTCAACTCGAGTTGATCGACGACGCGGCTGGGGCAGTCACAGGCAGCCTGAGCCGCCTCGTCGGGTGGGGCAACCTCATCGACCGAAGCGAGATCCGATCCGTGGTGTGTCTGCCAGTAGGAGGGCGAACTCCGCAGGGCACTCTGACTCTCGCCCGGGGCGGCGGGCCGGAAGGAGCCTTCGAGCGCGCCGACCTCATGGTCCTTCGCAGAATCGCCGAGAAGGCCACGGTCGCATTAGCCAATGCCAAGCTCTTTGAGCTGGAGCACGAGACGGCCGAGGCGCTTCGCTCAGGCCTCGCTCCGACATCCACCCCGGACATCGAGGGCATGCAGCTGTCGGTTCGATACGAGCCCCTCGCTCGTCTTGGACATATCGGGGGTGACTTCTACGACGTTCTTCCCATGTCCCAATCGGAGTGGGCCGTCGTGGTGGGCGATATCGAAGGCAAGGGCGTACCTGCCGCGGCATCGGTCGGCGTGGCGCGGGACACATTGAGGGCGACCATCAAGCTGCAGCCTGACCCCGCCGTCGTGTTGACCCAGCTCAACGACGCCCTTCGCAGCCAGGAGCACCCGAGGATGTGCACCGTCTCCTATCTCCGCCTCGCGCGCCGCGCAGACGGCTTCGACGCCCGCGTCACACTCGCCGGGCACCCCCCGCCCGCCCTGTTGACCTCGGACGGCACGCTGTCATTCCAGGGGCAGCCCTGCCCTCCTGCCGGTGTCCTGCCCGCGCTCGATCCACATGAGGTCGTGGTGCGGCTATCGGCCGGCGACACACTCCTGGTCTACACAGACGGATTCGCCTTGCCTGGCGAGACACCGGTCGAGACGATCCAGCGCTTTATCGCCGGGGGAGAATCTGAGTCGCTCGACTCGCTCCTCGACAGGATGCTCCACGAACTGCATGACCAGGTGGAGGCCGTCCGTGACGACATCCTGCTACTGGCCATGCGGGTTGCCTGACATCCCAGACCGGGGCTCAACTCTGGGGCTTGTTGCCAACCATCTCATCGCGAGCCTGCTCTGCGCGTGATGCGCCGATCGCCGTAACCACCTTCTTCTGCTCTTCGGGTGGGGGAAGGACCGCAGGCATCCCCAGCGACTCGATCCAGAGCTCGCGAGCCCAGCCCATGGTGTGATAGAGGTGCATGTCTTCCTCCTCCTCCACCTGGTCATACGCCTCCTGCAGGACTGTGGACAGGCGGCCATTCGCCTTCTCGGCGACTTTGCCCATCAGCTCCCAGTTGGCGTGATCCTTCGTCTCTGCATCGACGACCGCCTCTGCTGCGACGAGCTGGGCGGCGGCGACGTCACCGGCTTCGAGGGCCATGTCCATCGACCGGATCAGGGCCTCTCCCTTGAATCGCACGACGGCCCGTCCATCGGTCTCCGTCTCCGGGTCCAGACCGAGATCTTTGAAAACCTGGCTCATGATCCGAACGTGGTTCTCGGTCTCCTCGAGGTACTTCTGCCACTCCTCCCGCAACCCGTCGTCGACGGCGCACTCGATCGCTTTCCGATAGACCTCGACCCCTCCGATCTCGGTCTCCAATGCCTGATAGAGCAACTCTTCGACTTGCGCCTGTTTCACGTCTCCTCCGATCTGTGGACGTCTGCTTCGAGCCGAGGACAGACAGGTGCCTGACGCTCCCGCTCGGCGAGCCGTAGTACCCGTGGGACCGGTGGTCCCAAACCTCGGATCCCCCGAGATGGCCAAATGTCAGCCGACCAGGAGGGGTATCTGACGCTCGCCGGGGGCGAGCCCCCCGTGATAGGCCCGCAGCCTCTTGTCGAAGCCGGGGGGAAGGATCAACTTGCCCTCGGGGGCGATCAACAGGGACTCGCCGACACGCCGCCGAGTCTCGGGAGATGGATCGGGCCCGAGCAGACCAAGCGGGTCGGCCAGCTCCCCTCCGGTGAGGCCCGCCAGCTCACGGGCTGCGTCGTCGCCACCCCAGATGTGGACGCCTCTCGGGTCGCCGGCAAACCGCATCCTCTCGAAGCGGGGCTGTCGAATGAGGATCTTGTCCTCCTCCGCATATTCGATCAGACCATGGTCAGCGGTCCCGATCAGTGTTGCATGAGGGGGGAGCCCGGACGCAAGGCCCTCCCATATCCGTGTGGCCAGGCGCATCGCATCGGCGAATTCCTCCGAATCGAGCCCGGAGACGTGGCCGGCGAAGTCGATCTGCCAGACATAAGTGAATATGAAGCGGTTGCGCACACCGGCCAGCTGGATGGTCGCCTCGACCAGATCTTGCTCGCCCCATGTCCCTTCGAAGCGGGCACCCCGATATAGAAGCCGTGAAAGGGGACTGCCCTGGAACTGGCCCGGCTGCACCGTGATCGGCTCCACTCCACTCCGGCGGAGACGCTCCCAGAGGTTCGGAGCGGGAAGCAACGCTGGGTAGTCGTAGACGACCGTCTTGCCGGTCAGGTCGACCCATTTCAGGGTGTTCACCACCAGGCCGATCTCCTCCAGCCAGACGAGATGCGACACCAGCCCGTGCCGGGAGGGTGGCAGACCCGTTGCGACCGTTGCCAATGAGACGCTCGTGGTCGTTGGGAACGGCGCATCGAGCGTGGCCCGGGACGAATCCAAGAGGCCTCGTCCGCTCCGACCTCCCAGCTGTGCAACGCCGAGGCCGTCGAACATGACCAGCACATAGGTGCTCCCCTCCGGCACCAGGGCGGCGCGTTGCGGGTCGAGACCAGGGCTCGGTGCGCTGCCCACCATCCTCGACTCGATCTCCCCCATCAGGTTGACCAAGCCGTGGGAGTCATAGGAGGGGGGGTCGGCCATCGACGCAGGGTAGGACAGGCCCGCAATTTTTTGCCGATGGGAGTTGGAGTTTCCTGACTTCGACGACAAGGGGGCCTTGCGTATACTCGCCCGCCGTGGTGTTCCTCGATCCGGATCGGCATGAGCCAGTACTTTGAGAGCTATCTGACTGTTGGCGCATTTGCCGCTCTCGGAGTGGTCCTCGTGCTCGTGATGCTGGGTGTGGCGGCGGTCCTCCGCCCGGCGAACCCTTCCGCCACCAAGCTCCTCACCTACGAATGCGGCGTCGACCCGGTCGGGTCGGGTTGGAGTCAGAGCTACGTCCGCTACTACGTATATGGCCTGCTCTTCGTCATATTCGATGTCGAGGCGGTCTTCATCTTCCCCTGGGCCATCGTCCTCGAGCAGTTGGGCACCTTTGGCTTGGTCGAGATGTTCATCTTCATCGACATCCTGGTCCTTGGGCTGGTCTACGCCATCCGCAAGGGAGTGCTGCGGTGGGAGTAGTCCAGAAATTCGGGGCCCCGAAGCCGGTGAGCTGGCTTCTCAACTGGTCCCGGAAGTACTCACTCTGGCTGTTCCAGTTCGGTCTCGCCTGCTGTGCGATCGAGCTGATGGCTGCGTCCGGGCCCCGCTACGACTTCATGCGGTTCGGGATCATTCCCTTACCGGCTTCTCCCCGCCAGGCGGACCTCATGGTGGTGGCAGGGACCGTCACCGACAAGATGGCGCCGGCGATCCGTCGTCTCTACGACCAGATGCCAGATCCGAAGTACGTGATCTCGATGGGCTCCTGCGCCAACTGCGGAGGCCCCTACTGGGACTCGTACTCCGTCACCAAGGGTGTCGATCAGGTGATCCCGGTGGACGTGTACGTGCCCGGTTGCCCGCCCCGGCCCGAGGCGCTGATGGACGGGATCGTGCTGCTGCAGAAGAAGATCCAGGGAGAAGACATCAAAGAGAAGTGGAACCGGCGTGACCTCGAGCCCGTCTGAGACCGAGACCGTCACCCATCCTCTCCAGGAGTTCGCGGACAACGTGGCTGCCGCCGTCGGCGGCGTTGCCGAGATCAACTTCGACACCGTCAAGGTCAAGGTCCCGCCGGACACTTGGGTGGCTTCGCTGACCAAGGCACGGGACGAGCTGGGGCTGGTGTTCTTCTCATGGCTGTCGGCAATCGATTGGTCCAAGGATGTCGAGGTCGGCGACCCCTATCCGTTGGAGGTCGAGGAGCGCTACGAGCTGTTGGCGACCGTGGGCGACCTGACTGTCGGGCGTCGGGTCGTCTTCTCCACGGACTTGCAGAAGGACTTGCCGACCATTCCCACCCTGATCGGTGTCTACGCCGGGGCTGACTGGCATGAGCGCGAGGCTCATGAGATGTTCGGCATCGAGTTCGAGGGTCACCCCAACCTCGCCAACCTGTATCTCCCGGATTCGTTCCTGGGCAACCCGCTCCGCAAGAGCTTCCCCCTGCTCAGCCGTGAGGTGAAGCCATGGCCCGGCACCGTGGATGTCGAGGCCATGCCCGGCGGCGGGGACGAGGCGGCCGAGGGGCCGTCGGAGGAGAACCCGGAGGCATGAGATGGTCCTAGACCAAGATCTCGTCCGGCATCTCTCCGAGGCATCGGTTTCGGTGGAGTTGGAGACCGAGGACATGACCCTGAACATCGGTCCCCAGCACCCGTCGACCCACGGCGTCCTTCGTCTGGTGGCCAGGGTCGATGGGGAGCGGGCGTTCGACGTGAAGCCCGTCATCGGTTACATGCACCGCGGTTACGAGAAGCTCTCCGAGGTGAGGACCTATCCCCAGGTCACCACGCTGGTGAACCGAATCGACTGGGTGTCCGGGTACGCCAACGAGATCCCTTTCATCGTCGCCGCCGAGAAGATCCTGGGTCTCGAGGTGCCGGAGAGGGCGCAGTACATCAGGCTGATCCTCACCGAGATGGCGAGGATCTCCTCGCATCTCATCTTCATGGCCTCCTATCCGCTCGAGTTGGGAGCGGCAACCCCCTTGTTCTTCGCACTTCGCGAGCGGGAGAGGGTCCTCGACCTCCTCGAAGGGGTGACGGGGGGCAGATTCCATCCCAACTTCAACCGGATCGGCGGGGTGAAACCTGCTTACGGCTCCGGGTCGAGCACGAGGAAGGTGATCCAGGATCTGCCCGCCGGCTTCCTGACCGAGACGCGAGAGGCAATGGACAAGGTCCTCGAGGCTGTGGACGAGATCGAGGCGCTCGTCGCGGGCAACGAGATCATCCTCGCCCGCACGAAGGGCATCGGCATTCTCCCGCCAGAAGTGGCCGCCTCATACGGGGTGTCCGGGCCGAACCTGAGAGCGTCAGGCGTGAAGTTCGATCTCCGCAAGGTCGAGGACTATCTCCCTTACCACCTGTTCGATTTCGAGGTGCCCGTCGGCGAGAACGGCGACTGCTGGGACCGATGGCACGTGCGGCTTCTCGAGATCCGTCAGTCGGTTCGGATCATCCAGCAAGCGATCGATGGGATTCCGTCGGGGCCGCTCCAGGCCAAGGTGCCCAAGGTGATCAAGGTTCCCCATGGCGAGACCTATGTCCGGGCCGAGAACCCGAAGGGGGAGATGGGCTACTACCTCGTGGCCAATGGAAACCAAGGGCCATATCGACTGAAGATCCGATCGGCCAGCTTCTCCAACATCTCCATCCTGCCCTGGATCCTGGAAGGCGTGCTGGTCCCCGACATCATCGCCATCATGGGGAGTCTCGATTTCGTGCTTGGAGACGTGGATAGGTGAGATGCTGCTCTGATTACCGGCCGACCGCCATGATTGCCGGCCGACTTCGCCCTTCGGTGAAGGCTGAGTCCGAATCGGCTTCATCCATGTGCTCGGCCAACACCTCGGGCGAACAGACGCCGGTCGGCCGGCATTGGTGGGGACCCCATGAGTGAGTTCATAACCGACCTGTTCTCCAACTTCTGGGTGTCGCTGGCCGGGAAGCTGCTCCTGGTGGCCCTGATGATCCCCCTGGTGGGGATGGTGATCGGCTTCGCCGAGATGAAGCTCTCGGCCAAGATGCAGTCCCGGGTAGGCCCCTACTTCGCCGGTGGCCGGTGGGGTTGGGCTCAGCTCATCGCCGACGGTGTCAAGTTCTTCCAGAAAGAGGACCTGATCCCCGAAGAGGCCGACCGGCCGGTGTTCAAGCTCGCCCCGATTCTGGTGCTGATCAGCACCGTCGCCCTGCTCGTGGTCATCCCGTTCGGTCCCGATCTGATCTTCCGTGATCTGTCGGTCGGGATCTTCTACGCGCTGGCGATTTCGTCTCTGAGCACCGTCGGGATACTCATGGCCGGTTGGTCGTCGGCCAACAAGTACTCGTTGATGGGCGGTCTTCGTGCGGCCGGACAGCTGATCGCATACGAGCTGCCACTGGTGTTGGCGGTCATCGGCTCGGTGATGCTGGCCGGGACGATGAGCATGACCGGGATCGTCGAAGCCCAGATCTCGGCCGGTTATCCCTACGTGATCCTTCAGTTCCTCGGGTTCGGCGTGTTCATGATCGCCGCCCTGGCCGAGTTGACCCGGATCCCATTCGACATGCCCATCGCAGAGTCGGAGCTGGTGATGGGGTACCTGACCGAGTACTCGGGGTTCCGCTTCCTGTTCTTCTTCCTCGCCGAGTTCGCCAACATGTTCTCCTTGTCGGCGATCGCGGTGACGCTCTTCCTCGGTGGCTATTGGCTGCCTGGCATCCCGGAGGACGTGCTCGCCTACGCCGGGCCGGTCATTCTCATCGGCAAGACCTTCCTCCTCGTCTTCATCATGATCTGGTTCCGCTGGACCTTCCCCCGGTTCCGGGAGGATCAGCTGCAGAGCCTCTCGTGGAAATGGCTGGTGCCGATCGCACTGGCCAACATCATCCTCACCGGCGCGTTCAAGGTGTACCTGTGACCGCCGGCGATCGGAGCGTGCCAGGGATGGGGATGGTCAAAGGCCTCTGGGTGACGATCTACACCATGTTCCGGACCATCTTCCGCCCTGGGAAGTACCTGGCGACCGTCAACTACCCCAAGGTCAAGGAGCAGCCCGTGCCACGGGCGCGCGGTGTCATCGCCCTGGATCAGGAGGCCTGCACGGTCTGCATGTTGTGCGCCCGCAATTGCCCGGATTGGTGCATCTACATCGAGGGCCACAAGGAGGAGAAAGAGCCGGACAAGCCGGGCGGCCGGATCAAAGTGAGGAACACCCTCGACCGCTTCGACATCGACTACGCCCTCTGCATGTACTGCGGGATCTGTGTCGAGGTTTGCCCGTTCGACGCCCTCTTCTGGTCGCCCGAGTACGAGTACTCGGAGACGAGGATGGGGGAGATGATGCACGACATGGACCGTCTCCAGGATTGGCTGCTGACGGTCCCCGAGAACCCGGCCTTGGAGAAATAGGTGATGGATTTCGCCGATTGGGCTTCCGAGACCACCAACTGGGTCTTCCTCGTTGTCGGCCTGGCCGTCGCGTTCTCGGCATTCCGCGTCGTCACCGCCAGGAACGTCGTCCACGCCGCCCTCTTCCTGGTGGCGACCCTGGCGGGGACAGCCGTGCTCTTCTTGCTGCTCTCCGCGGAGTTCGTCGCCTGGGTACTGGTCCTTGTCTACATCGGGGCGGTGATCGTCCTTTTCCTGTTCGGGATCATGATCACCAGGGCCCCGACCGGCTACGACAAAGGCCTCGACGCCGACAAGAAGCTCTGGCCGGCGGTCCTCTCGGTGGCCACGTTCGTCCTGCTCTCCTGGGCGTCGATCGAGGCTTTCGGCTCGGAGACGATCCAGGGTGTGGGTGAGCCGACGTCGACCGAAACCCTCGGGCTCGCCCTGCTCGGGCGTTTCGTCATGCCCTTCGAGGTTGTCTCTTTCGTCCTACTGGCAGCCCTGATCGGAGGGATCACCATTGCCCGACGCGATCTCGACCCGATCGAAGAAGAACAGAGGAGAGCGGTCTGATGCCGGTCACCCAGTTCCTCATCCTCGCCGCCGCGCTGTTCGCGCTCGGGATATACGGCTTGCTGGTGAGGCGCAACATCGTCCTCATCCTCCTCTCGGTCGAACTGATGCTCAATGCGGTGAACATCAACCTGATCGCCTTCGAATCGATGATCCGCTCCTCGGACGCGGTGGGCCAGGTATTCGCGGTGTTCGTCATCACGATCGCAGCCGCAGAGGTTGGGATCGGCCTGGCCATCGTCCTCCTCATCTTCCGCAACCGTAAGTCCGCAAATGTCGACGACCTCAGTCTGATGAGGTGGTAGGGGTGGGCTGGATCGTCGCGAGTTTGGTTGCCGGCCGACTTCGCCCTTCGGCAACTCTCTCTACTCCGTCGTTGGGGGCTCTCGGCGGGTGCACACCTCAGGGCGAACAGACGCCGGTCGGCCGGGGCTTCCGCCGCGTCGGAGGATGGTCATGACCACCTGGATCCTCGCGACTTTGATTGCCGGCCGACTTCGCCCTTCGTGCGCACCTCAGGGCGAACAGACGCCGGTCGGCCGGGG
>Ga0105100_10000249_pt1 | contig 31612 bp, 22 predicted proteins | sample PPLLak12cMay2015_2_FD_87033 | JGI IMG/M metagenome (GOLD analysis project Ga0105100, IMG submission 87033) | Freshwater sediment microbial communities from Prairie Pothole Lake near Jamestown, North Dakota, USA - PPLs Lake P8 Core (1) Depth... | ecosystem: Environmental > Aquatic > Freshwater >... | reverse complement strand
GCTCGGGCGGTGCGCGCCTACCAGTTGAAGACCTGGTCGAGCTCCTCGTCGGAGACCTGGAAGGTGACGTTGTGGGGCGCGAGGGCCTCTTTTTTGAAGTAGTCCGGCAGCCGGTCGTCCTTACTGGTGAAGCCGGCGGCGGCATTGAAGGCGCGCTCCTTGGTGAGCACCGATTTTCCGAGGGCCGTGACGTCCGCGGCGGTCAGCTCAAGCCCGGTGAAGGCGTTGATGACATCCAGGAGCGCCTGGAAGGTTTCGGGCTGGTCGAGGATCGCAAAGGCGATGAACAGGCACATGCCGGTGGAGTCGATCGCCGCGGTGGCGATCTGCAGGTTGCGCGACAACTCGATCTGGCCCTCGGGCTTGAGCGGGTTGACGCTGCCGCCGACCCCGAGGATGTTGGCGGTGACGGCGTAGCCGGCGGTGTGGTCGGCGCCCATGGGGGTGGTGGCATAGGTCACCCCCTGCCCCTGCACCCCGCGGGGGTCGTAGGCCGGCATGGCCTGGCCCTTGACCACGGGTACGCGCTCAACCCCGAAGACGCGCCCGGTGACCGCCGCCCCGGAGCCCAGGATGCGCCCCAGGGGCGTGCCCTTGCCGACTTCCTTGACCATCTTGATGGCCGCCTGGGCATCGCCGAACTTGGCCAGCCCGGCCTCCATCGCCACCGCGATGGTGGCGCCCATCTCGATGGTGTCCAGCCCGAAGTCGTCGTCCAAGCGGTCCAGCGCCGCAATCGCGTCCAGATCGTCGATGCCGCAGTTGGGGCCGTGGGCCCAGACGGTTTCGTACTCGGGCTGCTTGGAGACGAACTGCCCGTCTTTGTCCACATAGGTGCCCGAGCAGCGGATGACGCAGCCGCGGTGGCAGCCGTGGGTGGCCTTCCCGCCGCGGGCGATTTCGGTTTCGGCCATGGTTTCGCCGCTGACCTTGGCGGCGCCGTCAAAACGGCCCCAGGTGAAGTTGTGGGTCGGCAGCGCGCCGGCCTCGTTGAGGACGTTGATCAGGACGTCGGTGCCGTACTTGGGAAGCCCCTCACCGGTAACGGGGTGTTGGCGCAGGCCGGCGACAAAGGCCTTGTTGGCGGCCTTGAATTTTTCGGGGTCGGCCGGCGAGCGCATCGGCATGCCGGCATCGTCGAGCACGATGACCTTGATTCCCTTGGCGCCCATGACGGCGCCGACGCCGCCGCGGCCGGCATGCCGGGTGGGCCGCAGCTCCATGTCGGAGAAGGCCACCGAGGCCCCCGAGAGCTTCATCTCGCCGGCCTGGCCGATGGAGATGGTGGCGATCTTGTCGCCGAAGAGGGCTTTCATTTTCTCGACGGTGTCGTAGTTGCCGAGCATGCGCAGGCTGTTGTCGGGCTCGATCTTGACGCCGTGCTGGTTGACGAGCACGCGGTAGAGGGTGTCATCGGTGGGTTTGCCCTCGAGCACGATGGCGGCATAGCCCAAGCGGGCGAGGACCTGGGCGGCCTGTCCGCCGGAGTTGGCCTCCTTGATGCCGCCGGTCAGCGGGCTCTTGCAGCCCACCGAGATGCGCCCGGACATGGCGGCGGCCGAGCCGCTGAGCAGCCCGGGAGCGATGACCAGCTTGTTATCGGCCCCCAGGGGGTGGCAGGTGGGGGGCACTTCCTGGGCGACGAGGGTGGAGGTCAGGGCGCGTCCGCCCATCCCGGCATAGGCGCCGACGGGCTCGGTCTTGGCGGTCGGCCCAGCCGCCCCGCCCATCTGTATTCGCAGTATCTGATCCATCATGAGCCTCCTTTTGGTCTGTGGGTGTCAGACGGGGCAAACGCCCGTCGAAGGGGCGATTTTCCGTTCTGCCGGGCGGCTTCGGCGGTAGTGAAACGGCATACCGCGCCAGGTCCGGAAAATTCGAGTGGGACGGCCCTCTGGCGGCACCCGCGCTTGCCCCGGGGTATCGCCAGCGGGTATCTACTTTTTGGTCGAAAAGGCTAATTTTGAAAATAATGAAGGAGGGGAAGGGCTTTGTCAATATGTCAAAAATGAAATAACCATCCGGATTCAGTATTAAATTGCCTTGGAGGGCCTCGCTGCTGCCGGTTGCGCCCGGGCGGCGGCGGGCGATTGCGCCTGCGGGCGCGGCGTTTGCGCTGCGGGGTGCACCCGCGCAGCACGAGTCAAATTAGTTAAAGCCGGCTGACCATCGCCGGCGGGCGTCGCCGTCATCTTCCGGGCGCGCATCACACCGAAATCCCTTCTGTTTCATGATTGATAAAAAACTCTTTTTGGAGTAGTCTGTCACCGTTTGATGGCTGGTTCACAAGCACAGCTTCAGCCTGGGGCGTAAGCGCCCGGATATGGCCCCTGTCCGGATAGGCGCCGGTGAATTATCCGCCCTGCAGGTGAACCCAAAACCGTTGCACGCTTGCGGCACCGGTTTCTGTCGCGACCCCTAAAATCGCTTACCCAGGGGGCAAGGGGCGTTTCACGCTGGGTTTGTCCCGCCAAGCGGTCCCTTCGCGCCCCGTGGCCGCCTGGACTCACCTGACTTTTGACTGCGACCAGGAAAATACCATGATAATTGGATTGGATGTTGGTGGTACCCATACCGATGTCGTCCTTCTGGGCGACGAAGGGGTGGTGGCCGAGATCAAGGTTCCCACCGATGCCTCCGACCTTTTCCAGACGGTTTTGACCGGCTTGGAGGCCATTACCGCCGGCATTGACCCCGGGCTGATCAGCCGCGCCGTGCTCAGCACGACCCTGACCACCAATGCCATCGTCCAGGACAAGCTCGCACCCGTCGGAATGATTGTGGCCAGTGGGCCGGGCGTCGACCCCGAATTTTTCCGAATCGGTGAGAACTACCACGCCGTCTGCGGTTCCATCGATCACCGCGGCCGGGAGGTTGACCCGCTCGATGGCGCTGAAATCATAAAAATCGCTAAGCGCTTCAAGAAAAAAGGCATTCAGTATGTGGGCGTGGCCTGTAAATTTTCCGTCCGCAACCCGAATCACGAACTGCAGATCAGCGAAATCCTGCGCCCATATGTCGACAAGGTCTTCATGGGGCACCAGTGTTCGGGAAACCTCAACTTCCCCCGGCGGATTGCCACCTCATACCTCAACGCTTCGGTCTATCCGATTCACAAGAAGTTTTTCGAGGCCGTCAAAAAGTCCCTGGAGAAAAAGGGGCTGACCATTCCGATCCACATCCTCAAGGCCGATGGCGGCACCATGAGCTTTGAGGCCTCCATCGATTTCCCGGCTCAGACGATCCAGTCGGGTCCTGCCGCCAGCGTCATGGGCGCCATCGCCTTTGCGCCCGTCGAGGAGGAGAGCATCGTTCTGGATATCGGCGGTACCACCACCGACATGGCCGTTTTGATCAACCGCGTGCCGGTGCTGGAGCCGTTGGGCATCAACCTGGGCGGTTACAAGACGCTCCTGCGGTCGCTGAAAACCCTTTCCATCGGTGTGGGGGGCGACAGTCATGTGCGGGTGGATAACGGCACGCTGAAAATCGGCCCCGAGCGGGTAGGACCGGCCATGGCCCACGGCGGGCCGGCGCCGACACCGACCGATGCCCTGATCGTTCTGGGGCTACTCAAACGGGGCGACCCCGCCAAGGCCGCCCGGGGATTTGAAACCCTCGCGGGCCACCTGGGGGTATCGGTGGCTGTGGCCGCCCAGCAGGTCTTCGACGAAACCTGCCGTAAAATCCTGGCCGCCGTCCAGGACATGCTCGACCGGCTCAACAGCCAGCCCGTTTACACGATCCACGAACTATACGAGGGGCGCGCGATCAAGCCAGAAATCATGCTGGTCATCGGGGGGCCGGCGCCTTATTTCGCCAAACGCCTGGAGGCGCTTTCCAGCTACCGGGTGGGCGTGGTGCCGCGCTGGAAAGTGGCCAACGCGATCGGCGCCGCCCTGGCCCGGACCACCTGCGAGGTGACCCTTTTTGCCGATACCGAGCAGGGCATCGTTGCGGCGCCCGAGGAAAACTACCACGAGACGGCCGACCGCGATTTCTCCCAGGAGGATGCCCTCGAAGCGGCCTTCATGCTGCTGCGCCGGAAAGCCCTGCGCGCGGGGTCCAACGCCGATGACCTCGTCATGGAAGTCGTGGAGAACCTGAAGTTCAACATGGTGCGCGGGTTTTACACCTCCGGCCGCAACATTCGGATCAAGGTCCAGGTGAAGCCCGGGCTCATCAACGAGTACGATACGGTGGCGGGGCTGCTGGCCACCGAGGATTGACAGTTCCGTAAAAAGCCCGATTTCGGCGTTGCGCTGCATCTCGAAGGCGCTGCGGCGTAGAGTAGTACGCCTCACTCCTCGAGATTTGCGCGCCTTGAAATTGGGCTTTTTACGAAACTGTCTGTTTTTCTACTTTTACCAGTTCATCAGGGTTGAAAGCGGCCCGCCACCCCCAACAGTCGGAGTCGATCATGCAAAGCGCCAGACACAAAACCGGCCTGGTTTTTTTCCCCGCGTTCGACTGGGCGATCAGCCCGGCACACCCCGAGCGCGAGGAGCGCCTGCTCTACACCCAGGACCAGGTGTTCGAAGAGGGGCTTTTCGATATCGAGGGGATCGAGGAGTTCAAGCCCGACCTGGTGCCCATCAAGGACGTTCAGCGGGTCCATTTCTGCGTGCCGGACGTCTGGAGCGTCATGACCGAGTCCCACTTCATCAGTGCCGGCGGTGCCAAGACCATCGGCATGGCGGTCATGGACGGCCGAATCGAGCGCGGATTCGCCCTGGTGCGGCCGCCGGGGCACCACGCCATGCGGGTGGTCCAGGGCGCGCGCGGGTTCTGCAACATCAACATCGAAGCCATCATGATCGAGTTCCTGCGGGAGGCTTACGGTGTCGACCGGGTGGCCATCGTCGACACTGACTGCCACCATGGCGACGGTACCCAGGACATCTACTGGCACGACCCGGATACCCTCTTCATCTCCCTGCACCAGGACGGCCGCACCCTCTACCCCGGGACGGGATTCTCCAACGAACTGGGCGGTCCGAATGCCCTGGGGACGACCGTCAACATCCCCCTGCCGCCGCATACCTCGGAAGAGGGTTTTCTCTACGTCACCCAAAACGTGGTCAAACCCATCCTGGAGGACTTCAAACCCCAGCTGGTGATCAACTCCGCCGGCCAGGACAACCATTTTTCGGACCCCATCACCAACATGAACTTCTCGGCCCAGGGCTACGCCCAGCTGACCTCTATCTTGCAGCCGGACATCGCCGTCCTGGAAGGCGGCTACGCCATCGAGGGGGCCCTACCGTACGTCAACGTGGGGATCATCCTGGCCCTGGCCGGTCTGGACTACACCCAGGTGCGCGAGCCCAACTACGACCCCGTCAAGCTTCGCCAGACCCGTGAGATCACCCGCAGGATCGAGCAGATCGGCGAACTGACCCTTCAGAACTGGGCCCAGCGGGATCAACGCTCGGCGCGCAGCCGGGAGCGCCGCGGCTTCGACCGCCGGACGCGCAACATCTTTTACGACACCGACAATTTACTCGAATCCCAGAAGGAAACCGTCAGTGTCTGTCCAGATTGCGCAGGGGCGCTGCAGATCGATTCGACTGCCGATCGCGGTCGCCACGTGCTGTGTGTGCACATCCCGCGCAAGGGCTGCAAGGCCTGCAGGGAAATCGGTTACCAGTGGTTCGAGACCGCCAAACTCGATGCCTACGACCTGGTCTTCCTGCAAGACCGCACCGACGACACCTACCGCCAGCGGCAGCATGGCGCCTGATGCCGGCCCTCCGGGCTTTCGGCAAACCCCTCTCAAGGCCACCCTGGTTTTCCGGTCCCGGGTGATCCAGGCGATCCGCCGCTTTTTTGATGTCCATGGCTACCTGGAGGTCGAAACCCCGCACCGTCTTCCCGCTCAGGCCCCCGAGGCGCACATCGATCCCCAGCCCAGCGGCGAATGGTTTCTGCAGACATCCCCGGAGCTCTTGATGAAGCGGCTCCTGGCCGCGGGCTATCCGCGGCTTTTTCAGATCTGCCGCTGCCACCGCCGCGGGGAGCGGGGCCGGCGTCACCTGCCGGAGTTTACCCTGCTGGAATGGTACCGCGCCGGGGCGGATTATGAAGACATGATGGGGGAAACCGAACGCCTGATCCGGTTCGTGGCGGCGGAAGTGGGGCTGGGCCCAGATATGGTCTATCAGGGGCTGGCGTTTGACCTGCGACCGCCCTGGCCCAGGTTGGCGGTTGCGGCCGCTTTCGAGCGCTACGGCTCGCTGTCGATGGCGGACGCGCTTGCGGCCGGCCGTTTCGACGAGATCATGGGACTTGAAATCGAGCCGCGTCTGGGGCGGCCCCGGCCGCAGTTTCTCCAGGACTATCCGGCCGTTCAGGGCGCGTTGGCCCGCCTGCGGCCGGACAAACCTTGGGTCGCCGAGCGATTTGAACTTTACATCTCCGGTCTGGAGCTCTGCAACGCGTTTAGCGAGCTTAACGATCCTGCCCAGCAGCGGCAGCGATTTGAGACCGAAATGGCCGCACGCCGGGCGGCCGGCAGAGCGGTGGGGCCGATGCCCGAAAAATTTCTGGCAGCCCTTGGGGTGATGCCCGAGGCCGCCGGCAATGCCCTGGGGGTGGACCGCCTGGTGATGCTCTTAACCGATCGGGCGCGAATCGACGACGTGGTGGCCTTCACCCCGGAAGAACTCTGAGCGGATGGGCACCCCGTTGACGTGCTCGGCCCTGCGTCCGTTGCGGATTACCGGAGTTTGACGCTGTTGCCGGTTTTGACCTGTTCCCCGCTGACCAGGGTTGCCTCGGCTTGCCATTCGGTCACCGCCGAAACCCGGGCCTCCCCGATTTTCAGGCCGGGCAGGAAGAACTTTTGGCCTTGGGCGCCGTCGATGGTGCTGCTGTCGTCAAAAATTTCCAGGGTCGTGCCGGGCTTGAGCCCGATGGCGGCTCCCGAGGAGAGCACCAGCCGATCGCCCTCACGGGCGATGACAAAGCCGCGCCAGGGCAAAGCGCTCAGCCGTTCGCACACCCGTTCGGCGGCCAACCCGGCCAGTTGATCGAGGGCCGAGCTGATCGCGGGCTGCATCTGATCTTCGCTGCGCAGCACGTCAGCGCCGTCCAGGTCCTCGACCTCGGTTTTATGCTCGGTGGTTTCGTCCAGCAGTTTGGCGCCTGTGGCCGTGTCGTAAACCGTCATGGCCACCTGGACCCGCAGGTAGGTGAGGGTGTCCTTGTACCATAGGTGGCCCTCTTCCTGGCGGATGGCCGAGATGTCCAGCACCGCTGCCGTTAAAATGGCGTTGAGCCCCGCCTGCCGGCCGGCCTCGGCCAGCACCAGGTTCCTGGGGGGGCCGGCACCGGCGCCCTGGGGCTGGAGGGTTTCCAGGGCGCTTTGGACCACGCCGTCGGCTGCGGCGGGCATCAGGACCCGCGGGCAAGTTCCCTGCAGGGTTGCGCTGAGACGGTCCTTCAGCTGCTTTTCGAAGGGATGGCGCCTGTAAGGCGTGCGGTTTTCCACCGGTCCGATGGCCAGCGTGCGTCTGAGTCCGTCTCCGGTGAACGGCAATTCGCGGGTAAGCTGGCGGCCTTTCTTTTGAATCGTGGACATCTGCGAACAGCCGCCGAACAGACCGGCCAGAAGCAACAGGCAGAGACCGATCAGGACGAATCGGAGCAAACCGGGGAGGGGGCGGACAGAGATGGTCATCTTTCCTCGCTCAGCGTCATGCCGCCGGCTGTGGCCTGCAGCCGGCGGCGGGCCGGGGGTTTTTATAGACCGGCGCAGCCGGCCGCTTCGGCCGGTCCCGTGATAGCCGCCGGGGCGCGTCTTGACAGCCGGGGCGGATTCTGTTAGCGCGACCTGAACCCACTCTCTTAAATCCAGCAAGGTACCCCCCATGAGTTCAATCGATGAACAGATCCTGAGAGCCGCCAAAGAAATCGTGGTTAAATTCATTGAAACCGGGCGGATCTCCCCGACCACCTTCCCCGAAGCGTTCAAGTCAGTTTATGCGGCCGTCAACGGGACTGTCAAGGGGCTTGAGCCCCCGGCGGATGACGACCCGCAACCGCCCGCCAAGGGGTGAGCAGCCGTTCGTTCCAAAGAGGGGTGTGCTGCCCGATCGACAGGCGGCCGCACCCGTTGTCTACCCGCATTTGCTGTACCCGCAAAAATGGCAGGTCATGCAGCCTTCCTCGAAACTGATGGTCTGGCTGCAGTCCGGGCAGGTCTCTCCTGACAGGCTCTTGGCGCGTTTGGCGGGGGGGCCGCCCGCGCTGTTTTTCAGGTAGCGCTTTTCGAGGATTCGCCCGATGGCGTCCGGAATCGACAGCACCAGACCGCCCTTCTGGAAAACCGGGTGTTCCCCGCCGATCCCCTTAATCTGCTTGACGATCTCGGTGACCTCGACCCCCGACCGCAGCGCCAGCGAAACCAGCCGTCCGATGGCCTCGGTTTTGGCGGTGGTCGAGCGGCCGGATTTGCCGATGGTGGCGAAGACCTCAAACGGCCGGCCCTCGTATTCGGTTACGGTCACGTAAAGGTGCCCCATGCCCGTCGCCATTCGGGTGGTAAACCCCTCCAAAGTTTCCGGCCGCTGCTTCACGGCGGTCATGAACCCCATGTCGGCAGACGTTTTTTGGGAGAAGGCGAGCACCTGGTTTTGCTTGCTGCCGTCGCGGTAGATCGTCACCCCCTTGCAGCCTAACGTGTAGGCCAGGTCATAGACCTTGCGTACGTCCGCCACGCTGGCGTCGTGGGGCAGGTTGACGGTTTTGGAGACCGCGTTGTCGGTGTGCTGCTGAAAAGCGGCCTGCATCCGGATATGCCATTCCGGCGAAATGTCGTGGGCGGTCACGAACACCCGGCGGATGTCTTCGGGGATTTCGTTCATTGCCTGGATGGTGCCGCAGGCTGCAATCGTCTGCATGAGGTCGCGGCTGTAGAAACCCCGCTCTATGGCTGTTTTTTTGAAAAATGGATTGACCTCGATCAACTTGTCGTTGTCCATGACAGTGCGCACGAAGCTCAGGGCGAAAAGCGGTTCGATGCCGCTGGAGCAGCCGGCGATGATGCTCAAGGTGCCGGTGGGCGCGATGGTGGTGGTCGTGGCGTTGCGCAAGCGCGCGTTTTTGCGGCCCTTGAAAACGCTTTTATCGAAATTTTTAAACACCCCGCGTTCCTTGGCCAGGGCTCTGGAAGCCTCCTGGGCGGTTTTCTGGACGAATCCCATCACTTCTGCCGCGATCTGCAGCGCGGCCTCGGAGTTGTAAGGGACCGCCAGATGGTAGAGCAGGTCCGCAAACCCCATGACCCCCAGCCCGATCTTGCGGTTGCCCTGGACCATGGCGGTAATTTCGGGCAGGGGATAGCGCGACACGTCGATGGTGTCGTCCAAAAACCGGACCGACCAGCCGATCACCTCTTTGAGCGCCTCGTAGTCGATGGCGGGTGTGCCGGTTTTATCGCTGACGAAGCGCGCCAGGTTGATGGAGCCGAGATTGCAGGCCTCCATGGGCAGCAGCGGCTGCTCGCCGCAAGGGTTGGTGCTTTCGATCGCTCCCAGCGCGGGGGTGGGGTTGTCGCGGTTGATGCGGTCGAGAAAAATGATGCCGGGGTCGCCGTTGGCCCAGGCCCGCTCCACCATCAGGCTGTAAACCTCGGCGGCCTTGAGCGTGCTCAGCTTGCGGCCGTCGCGGGGGTCGAGCAGATCAAAGGCGGCGTCCGCCTGCACGGCCTGCATAAAGGCGTCTGTGACGCCCACCGAAATATTGAAATTGTTGAGGGCCTGGTTTTCCTGCTTGCAGTTGATGAACTCCAGGACGTCGGGGTGGTCCACCCGCAGAATGGCCATGTTGGCCCCCCGCCGGGTGCCGCCCTGCTTGACCTGCTCGGTGGCGGTGTTGAAAATCTTCATGAACGAAACCGGCCCGGAGGCCACGCCGCCGGTCGAGCCGACGTTGCTGTCCTTGGCGCGCAGGCGCGAGAAGGAAAACCCGGTGCCCCCGCCGGACTTGTGGATCATGGCGGCGTTCATCAACGCGCCGAAGATGCCCTCCATGCTGTCCTCCACGGGCAGCACGAAGCAGGCCGCCAACTGCCCCAGGCGGCGGCCGGCATTCATCAGGGTGGGGGAGTTGGGCAGGAATTTGGCCTCGGCCATCAACTGGTAGAAGACATCCGCCACCTCCCGGACGCGGGTTTCGGCGCCGTAATTTTTTTCGGCCGAGGCGACATGGCACGCCACCCGCCGAAACATCTGCTGCGGGGTTTCCAGCAGCCTCCCGTCCGCATCCTTTTTGAGATAACGCCGTTCGAGGACCTTGCGGGCATTCTCCGAAAGGTTCAGGCCGTTGTGGACGAAGATGCTTTTGTCAAAAAGAAGCGAGTTGGGTTTAACCAGGCCGTACTCGAGAAACTTGGCTTCGATCAACTGCTCGATAAAGGGCACGGTGATGGTGTTGAGTTCGAGCTTTTCGATTTCCTGTCGCAGAAAACGGCTGATGGCCATTGCCTGGTCGGTGTCGAGGACCTTTTCGCGCATCAGGATGTCGGCAAAGCGGTGGTCGTCCCACACGTACTGGGTCAGGTCGAGCTGCCCGTCCGCCATCACCAGAAATTTTCCTTTTTGATCCATGCCAGTTCTCCTGCATTGATAGAGCGGGGCGCTCCCCGAAGATCGATTTTAAGAGAAATCTCTGCATAGCCACAGTTTATATCGGCCATGACCTTTGGGAACTAACCACTTTTCATACTATATATTGTATGTCAATAGAAAAAAAGCCCAACATTTGCTGGTTGGCGACCGCTTGAAACCGGTGATGGGGGCGGAGCAAAAGGACGGGCGGGGGCGCGGATTGCCTGCTGGCGGCTATTTCAGATCCTTGGCTTCCATGGCGGCGACCGCGGGGTCCACGCGCCAGGTGGCCAGCGGGGACAGCAGGTAGAGCACCTGCTGGGTAAGCACCAGATAGCCGAAGTAGGGGGTGAAGATAAACACCAAAACCAGCAGCAGGTTGATACGGGTGAACCAGGGGTGGCGGTCCATAAAGCGGCCCATATGGATATAGCGGATGGGGTAGAAGTTCATCAGGCCGGCGGTGAAAACGGTCAGCCAGAAACTGAAGAGGGCCCAGTAGTGCGCCACTTTAGGGGCCACGAGGACGCTCTGGTCCAGCAGGATCAGCGGGGCGGTGATCAGAAGGGCCGCCGCCGGCGTCGGCATTCCCTTGAAAAAACCGGGAATGGGGTGTTGATCTAGAGTGAAGTAGATCAGGCGGATGAACCCCAGCAGGGCGTAGAGCACCGCCACGAGCCCCACCGGCAGGTGGGTCAGCGTCGTGTTCGGGAGCATGCTCAGGCAGATGAAAAAAATCCAGGCCGGTGCGATGCAGAAGCTGACGGCATCGGCAAAGTCATCCAGCACGCCGCCGATATTGATGCGACGGCGGTTGTCGGCCGGATCGCCATGGGGTTCGGTGAGCCCCAGGCGCCGGGCGACGGCGCCGTCCAGTTTGTCAAAAATGGCGGCCCCCATCAGGATCAGGTAGGCTTCGCGGATGCGGTTCTGGTAGGCGAAAAAGACCGCCAGCAGCCCCATCATGGCATTCATCAACGTCAGCGCGTTGGGAAAAACGGAGAGAATCCGGCGGCGCAGCCGATCGTCACCCAGGCAGAGTTCGTCCAGGCAGAACGTGCCGTATTTGCGGCAGTAGCCTGCGATGGAGCCGAAGGTGATGACCAGAAAGACGATTTCAATCACAAAAAGCCCCCGCAGGGGCAGGTTGCCCAGCCACGAGATCCAGAAGTAAATCCGGGACGGCGGGCCCTCGGGGATGTAAAAGGCATGGGCGTATAGCAGGGCGCCCAGGGGGGCGGCCACCACCGTCCGCAGGCGGGTGTATTCGCTCTGCTCGGGCTCCTGGCCTTTGCGCAGGGCGAAGCTGCGCATGAAGGCGGCAAAATTGTCGCGAATCAGGACTGTTACGCAGACCAGCAGGACAAAAATCGCGTGCAGTAGTTCGATTTTGGCGTGCCCCGGGGTGCTTGAAAGCAGGCGCCACATCATCCCCACCGCAATCAGGGGGAAAATGATCGAATACACGATCTTGTCCATGATGCGGTCGGCCAGGTTGGCCAGGGTCGGGTTGGGCTGGAAGCGGGCGGCAAACCAGCCATCGACCAGGTCGAAGCTCATGGCGGTGAAGAGCAGTACGACCCCCAGGGTGTAGAGGGCCGGGTTGCGGGTCCACATCACGGCGATGGCGCACAACATGCCGGCAAAAACCAGCGGCGGACGGCCGTAGACTAGGACGGCCGTTATTTTTTGCGGGATTTTAAGATGTTCGCTCATCTTCACGCAGGGGTGCTGGGTTTTGGCGCCGGTAAAAAAACCTGCGCCACGCTGGTTCGAGGCCACTCATAGCGAACTGCCGGGTGCAAGGTCAAACCCCAATCGCCCAGTCCGTGTCGCGATGCCGCTTCAACCGAAATTTTCCGATGCCTTGTCGATGTCGATGATTTTGCAGCCTTTCACGTAGCTGCGGGTTTCATATTTGGTAATGCCCATGAGTTTGGCGGTCATGGTCGCGATGCGTTCCACCTGCTCCTGGATTTTGAGGGTTTTTTCGTACAGCGGGTCTTGCGGGGAAATGTGCAGGCGGATCAGTTCGGTGTAGCCGAAAAGGCTTTGCATGGGCTGGTTGAGCTCGTGGCAGGCGGCGCCGGCCATTTCAAGGACACCCTCCAGCTTTTCGCGTCTCATCCGCTCGGCTTCCGCCTCTTTGCGGTCGGTGATGTCCCGAATCGCGCACAGGACCCGGGTTCGGCCGTTCAGGGTTATTTTGCTGAGGACGATTTCGACCTCAAAGGCAAGGCCGGAATCGAGGCGCCGGGATTTGCATTCGAAAATCTGCTTTTTATCCTCCAGGGCCTGCGTCCAGCGGACGGCCATCTGCTCCCACTGCTGGCCGTCCGCCAGAAAGGCGCTGCGGGTGAAGCGGGCCATGGCGTCCTTGCGCGATACACCGAACATTTCCAGCAGCCGGGCGTTGACCCGGGTGACCGTGCCATCCGGTTCGTAAATGATCACGGCATCGTGTCCGCTGTTGAAGATCGTCCGGAAGGCCTGGGCCGACGCCCGCAGGGCCTTCTCGGCCGCCTTGCGACTGGAAATGTCGCGGTTGCTGACCCGTTTGCCCAGATAACGGCCGTCTGTAGCATAGACCGGGCGGCAGATGTGGCCGATCCAGCGGACAGCGCCCCTGCGGTGCAGGACTCGGAAATCCATCGCCAAAACGCTTTTCTTGCCGGTCATGGCGGCCGAGCGCTGCCTGAAATCATCGCGGTCTTCGGGATGAATGATGCGCTCCATCAGACCCGGGTCCTGAATGAATTCTTCGGCATGGTAGCCGGTGATGCGCTGGCATGAGGGCGACATGTAGACGTAGCGTCCGTCAGGGCCGGTCCAGTACTCCCAGTCATAGGTGTTGTCGGCAAAGGCCTGGAAGCGTTCCGCTGAATCCCGCAGGGCACTGTCTTCCAGTTCCTTGCGCCGGGAAATGGAAGATTCCAGCTCCGAAATTCGCTGGCGCAGTTTCTGAAAACCGGAATCCAGCGTGACGGGCGTTTTAGTTTTCGGGGGCAGCTCTTTTTTCAGCATTGACACGTCTCCCGCCAAACCGGCTGGCGGCCGCTGATTGTGGGGAAAGGGGGTGGACGAAAATCGACCCGCTGGGAGCAGCCGGCTTGCGCAGGCTGGGCGTGCGCCTGGACGGTCGATCCACACTTTTTTATCCCAGATGGTTAGCCCTTGTCAAACCCCGCGCGCGATCGGCGCCCGGCTGCAGGCCGGCAGCCGCGGCGTTTTCTCTTGCCCGGCCGGTCCGTCAGATGGTAAGAAAAAAACAGCAAGAAGAGGTGCCCGTTCATACGTCACCCGAAGGGGGCTGCCATGTTCAAACGAATTCTGGTTGCGTTCAAGTTCTCCCCGGCCGGACGCTCTGCGCTGGAAAAGGCTATCCAGCTAACGCGGATTCACGGCGCCGCGCTTCACATCCTGCATGCCCTCGACTACCGCCTGACCCGAGCGGATGCCGACGCCCGTAAATTGGCCGAAACTCGCAACGCCGCCCTGCAACGCTTCGAAGTCGAGATCAAACCGCTGCTGGCCGAACTCCGCGATGTCCGGTTCGAGTGCGAACCGGCGGACCCGGCCCTGGCCGTCTGCCGCCGGGCCAGGGACAATGCCATGGACCTGATCGTCCTGGGCTGTCACCAGCGCCCCGACCGGCCCAGCATGGGCCGGGTGGACTACGTGGGCATGACCATTCTCGAAAAGGCGTCCTGTCCCATCCTGCTGGTTCCCTACTGGGACCCCAGTTGAGGGCCGCGGCCGCGGCAGACGGATCAAAAGACCCGAGGACCTTAACCCGCAACGGGGCCTATAAGCCTCTCGGGGTGGTATTTGATGGCCAGCGGTCGGGTGCGGAAGCGCGGCACCAGGGTCACCGTCATGCCGACAAAGGCGCCGAAGGGCGTTTTCTGCAGCAGGTGCGACTGTTCGAGCTTGCAGACCAGCTTGCCTGAGGCCGAGGGCAGTTGGCAGATGCTGCGCCAGGTGATCGGGACGTCGCCCAGGATGTCGCGGATCATCTGTTTGAGTTCCCAGATGCTGAAAAAGCGGGCGTGGTTGAAGATCGTACGTGTGAAGATGCCCTGCAGCCGGCGCTGGATGCCCTTGATGGCGAAACGATTGTAAACGCCGATGTAAATCCGGTCCTTGGCCACCCGGCTGGCCTCGGAGATGGCCTTGCGGGGGTCTGCGACGAACTCCAGGGTGGTGGTCAGGCAGGCGTGGTTGAAGGAGTTGTCGTCAAAAGGCAGGTCCTCGGCAAAACCGCGGTAAAAATCGACCCGCTTGCCGGCATTGCGCAAGGCGATATCCAGCATGTACGGGGAAGGGTCTAGACCGGTGACCTGGAGGCCCAAATCCAAAAAAGTGCACAGATTCACGCCGGTCCCGCACCCAATGTCCAGCACCGATTCCCCCCGCCGAGGCGCCAGCATCTCCAGCAGCAGGCGGGTTTCCATCCCGGCGGCAAACCGGTTGCGCGGTTCGTTCAGCCAGCGGTCAAATGAAATTGCATCAGTAAAATCAAATACATAACCCATAAGTGTATATCTATTCGAAAACCCCTGATAGATCAAGGGGAAAAAACGACGGCGGCATCGCCCCAAGAGGCCGGACCGTTCATTTTTCCCGCGGCTGCCACTCGAAAACCCGGTTTCGCCCAAGCCCCTTGGCTTTTTTTACGGCCTGTGCCGCCAGTTCCATCAACTCCTCACCGGACAGGCGGCGGGAGCCATTGTAGGCCGCGATACCGGCGCTCACCGTGATCGAAATCTGGGCCGAACGGTACTCGAAAATGTGGGCAGCCACCATCTGGCGAATGCGCTCGTTGACCACCCGGGCCATTCGCATGTCGGTGTTGGGCAGCAGCAGCGCAAATTCCTCGCCCCCGAAGCGGGCGACGGTGTCGCACTGCCGGCTGAGGCGTTTGAGCAGACCCGCGACTTCGATCAGCACGCTGTCGCCGGCCAGGTGGCTGTGGGTCTGGTTCACCCGTCTGAAGTGGTCGAGGTCCATCATGCACAACACCAGATCGGTGTGGTAGCGCCGCGCCCGGGCAATTTCATTTTCGACCGTCTCCACCAGGTAGCGGCGGTTGAAGAGCCCGGTGAGTTGGTCGCGCGTGGTCAGTCGAAGCACTTTGCCTTCGAGTTCCTGCACCTCGCGCTGTAGGTGGGATTTTTCCATGACATTGGAGATGATGCGGGTCAGGGCCTTTTCGCCGATAAGGCCTTTGGGGATGTGCTCCAGGGCGCCAGCCTGCAAAATCTGGGCGGTGAGCAGGTCGTCGTCTTTGCCCGTGAACACCACCACCGGGAGGCCCATCTCGTTTTCGTTGACCGTTCGCAGGAGGTCGATGGCGTTGCCGTCAGGCAGGAAGGAGCTGACAAAAATCAGGTCGAAGCGGCTTCCCGCCAGTGCGGCCGCGGCTTCGGCCAGGCTCCTGGCGCGGAACAGTTTAATCTGGCTGTGATACTTGAGGATATCGCTGATTTTTTCGAATTCATAATCCGATTGCTCGACCGCCAGAATGGCCGTTTGCTGGTCGAGATTGATGATGGTGGTTTGGTCGAAGTACGGCTTGACCTCGTAATAGCGGATTTCCTGAATTTTTTTTACGGTTTCGAAGATTCGCTGGCCGGCCTTTTCGAGGCGGTCAAGGTGCAGGAGGATTTTTTCGGGTTCGTCGCGGTTCATCCGCATCAGCTCGATGTTGCCGAGCAAGGTCATCAGCGGCTGGTTGAGGTCGTGGGCAGTGGCCCCGGCCATCTGCAGCAGCACTTTCAGCCGTTCCTCCTCGAGAATGGCCTTCTGCTGGTCGCGCATTTTCTGATTGGCCTTGCGCAGTTTGGTGACGGTCTGCTGCAGGTGGGTGATGTCGGCCAAGTAGGAGCGGCAACGGTCGATCGGCTGCCCTGGGGCGACGATCGGGTAGCTGGTCAGCCGGGCGTAGAGTTCCCCCCCGTCGGTTTTTTTCAGCTTGAGATTGCAGCTGTTTTCCTTGCTTTGCTCAAAAACCGCCCGGAGGTGAAGTTTAAAAATTTTATGGGATCCCGGCGGGATAAATCTCTGCAGTGAACCGCCCGCGAGCGTGGTCGGATCTTCGCCCAGCATGCGGGCCGAGGCAGCGTTGGGCTCCAGGATGTTGCCGGCGGCGTCCAGCCGGAAAAACCCGAACGGCGCCGCATCGAAAAAAGCCCGCAACTGGGTAATGGCCGCCAGGGCGTCGGCGCGTGAGCGTTCCATAAGGGCGTGGCAGTCGCCGAGTTCCCGCAGCAGGTCGTCCGGTTGCTGCTTTTCCAGGGCCAGAGCGACGCTGCGGGTGGACAGAACTCCCTTGGCGGCCAGTTCCTTGAAGATATTCCAGTAGTCTGGCATGGCGATCACAGGTGATGCAATCGGTTGGGGCCGGGTGAACGAACCAGGCGTGATGGCGGCGTCAAAAGCGGTTGACCAAGCCCGAAATACGCCAGTTAGGAGCGAGAGTTCTTCTCAATTACTGTAGCACAGCCGCGCCCGAAAAATCGACCCTTTTCCACTCAATATACGGGTGGTAGTCAAAACACCACCATATCTTGGTGTTTTTTCTTTCTTGACACACAAGGGGCATTTCTCTATAAACTCAGTTCGACGCCATCTAAACCGATCAACCGACTTTATGGATACGACCACTACACCACAACCGCCGTCCCCGATTCGGATCAAGGGGGTCGGGGGCAGCCTTTGGGTGACCCTCGACCCGGAAACGCCCCTGGACATTCTGCAGGAAGGCCTTCGTCAACGCTTCGAGCAGATGAAGAACCTGGCGGAGAATGCCCGGGTGATCATCGATACCGGTTCCCCCGATGCCCACCGTGGTCTCGTGACCCAATTGGGCGACTTTCTCAAGGCGGCTTTCCCGGTGGCTTCGGTCGCCGCGCCGCCGGAAGAACCCGCGATCCTCGACAGCGCGCCGCGCGTCCGCCAGCGCGACATGAGCCGCGCGTGGCAGAATCACCGCAGCGACGTGCTGATGCTGACCGGGCGGGTGCGCTCGGGCCAGAAAATCACGGCGCGCAAACACCTGCTGATCCTGGGAGACGTCAACCCCGGCGGAGAAGTGCTGGCCGGGGGGGACATCCTGGTGATGGGTAGCCTCTGCGGGACGGCCTCGGCAGGCCAGCCCGACAACCTGAATGCCATCGTGCTGGCCCTTGATTTCAGGCCGACCCAGGTTCAGATCGGCGGTTTCGTGGCCGCCGGCCTTCCCGACTCGCCCGGAAAAATCGCCGAATTCGCGCATCTCGAAAACGGCGCCATCATGGTCGAAGACTACCTAAAGGCCGCGCCCTTCGGCCGCCTGCCCTGGCCGCAGGTGCGCTGACGGGCCGCAGGCGGTGATCCTGGCGACAAGGCGGACCCTGCCTCGCGGGCCCCATCACCGGCCGCCAAATGCGCCGCCGGGGGTTTCAACCACACGTCAACAGGCCGCTTTTCACGCCGGCTGCCGACGACGGCGGGGTGGGAAGCCTTCTACGGGTAACTTGGTTTACCCCGGACACTGTAATCAACGAGGTGCAAATTGGACGGAAGAATAATCGTCATCACATCAGGCAAGGGCGGAGTCGGCAAGACAACGGCAACGGCCTCAATCGGTGCCGCGCTGGCCATGGAAGGCAAACGAGTGGCGGTGGTGGACATGGACATCGGTCTGCGCAACCTGGATGTCGTTATGGGGCTGGAGAACCGCATCGTCTTCAACATTGTCGACGCTGTCAAGGGTAAGTGCAAGATCAGCCAGGCGGCCATCAAGGACCGTCGCATCGAAAACCTATTCCTGATCCCGGCTTCCCAAAGCGACAACAAGGATGTCCTCTCCCCGGAGGGCATGGTGCACTTTGCCAAGGACCTGCGGGCCGAATTTGATTATGTCCTGATGGACTGCCCGGCGGGCATCGAGCGCGGCTTCGAGAACTCGGTCGCTGCCGCCGAAGAGGCCCTGGTAATCTGCACCCCTGAGGTTTCCTCGGTTCGGGATGCCGATCGCGTGATCGGCCTGCTCTACTCGCGTGGCATCACCCCCAAACTGGTGGTCAACCGGATTGTGCCCGAGATGGTGGAGCGCGGCGACATGCTGAGCCACGAAGACGTGGTCGAGGTGTTGTCCATCGATCTCGTCGGGCTGGTGGAAATGGACAACCAGGTGGTGATTTCAACCAACACCGGGCTGCCGATCGTGATGCAGAAAGACTCCAAGGCCGGTGAGGCCTTCCGCCGAATCGCGCTGCGGCTCAACGGCCAGCCGGATCTCCCGATACAGGTTCCGTCGACGCATAAGCCTTTCTGGAAAAAAGTGGGCAACAAACTGGGCTTCGGCCGATAAGGAGGGTTCATGCTCAACGGCCTGTTGAAAAGGATTCTCGGCAAGGGCGGCAGCAAGCATGTTGCCAAAAAAAGACTGCAGTTCGCCTTGATTTACGACAAGCTGGAGGTTTCCGATACCATGCTCGAGAGCCTGCAGCGGGATATTGTCGAGGTTATCTCGCGCTATTTCGTGATTGACCAGCAAGAGATCAAACTGGAATTCCAGCGCGATCGCGATTCCTCCGCGCTGGTGGTCAACACCCCGATTCTCTCCGCACGCCGCACCATCACCCCTGCCTGAGGCGGCGGGGCGTCCCCGATTTTCAAAGATTGCGATCGCCGGTGACGGGAACGGGCGACCGGGCCGCTAAACCCCAGGCTCAGCGCCCGTCCCGGCGGTGACCGCCCCCGCTTCCAGCTCCCGCCGTTTCCACCGGGCAAAAACAGTTTTTGATCTTTTCCCCGGGGAGTTTCAATTATGTAATTTTTAGGGCCTAAAAGTTACATAATTGTAGCTGTTGCGCCCGTCGGTAAAAAAGTAAAAATACTGTATCATTCTGATATTACCTTCTCTTTCGGGCTTTTCGTGCGATGGCACGTCATTTGCTGAAATCACAGTCCACAGAACCTGGCCGGGTTGTGGCCCGACCGCGAATGCCCCCCCGCAGGCGCAATCCTGCTGCCGTCACCTTGGAGGACCCTTGACCAACGCCACCATCAAAAACGGAAGCGCATATCCCGCCGCTCTGCTGGCGCAACGCCGCAGCGAGCTGCTGGCGCGCTTTCTGGAGGGCAAGGCCCCCGACTTTCTGCGGGAGCACGCCCGCCTGCTGGATGATTACTTGCGCGAATGCTTTGAAAGGAGCAGCATCGGGCCCCGGATGGGCATCGACAAGAAGCCATACGCCATCGTGGCCCTGGGGGGCTACGGCCGCCAGGAGCAGTGTGCCTGTTCGGACGTGGATCTATTGCTGCTCTTCAACAAAAAAGTCCCGACCGAAGCCGAGGAGTTGATTCGCGAAATCGTCTATCCGCTGTGGGACATGAGCATCGAAGTGGGGCACGCCACCCGGTCGCTGAAAGACTGCATCGGTCTTGCCCTGAGCGACTATGAGGTTCTTACCGCGCTGCTCGACGCCCGTTTCATCTGCGGCGTGTCGCTGCTTTATTCGGAAATGATGGAGCAGGTGCGTAAAAAAATCCTCCAGCGGCGTTCGGAGCAGGTGGTCACCTGGCTGATCGAGCGCAACCGTGAGCGGCATCGGCATTTCGGGGACTCGGCCTACCTGCTGGAGCCCAACCTCAAAGAGGGGCAGGGGGGGTTGCGCGACTATCACACCATGCTGTGGATCGCGCGGATCAAATTCAATCTGCAGCAGCCCAGAGACCTGGAGTATTATGGCTGTCTGTCAAACGCCGAATACCGAAACCTGCGGCAGAGCCTGGCCTTCATCTGGGGCGTTCGCAACCGGCTGCACCATCTTGCCGGCCGCAAGTGTGACCAGCTCTTATTCGATCACCAGATCAAGCTGGCCGAGGCGCTGGGCTACACCCGGCGCAACGGCCAGCAGCCCGTCGAGCTTTTCATGGGGAATCTGCACGGGCGGATGGAATTCCTCAAACAGCAGCATCGCATGTTTCTCTACGAACAAGGCTATGAGGGCCTGCTCAAGCCCCGGGGCTGGCTGGCGCGCAAGAAACCGACCCAGAAAACCCGTTTCCAGGGACTCGATATCCACCGCGGCATGTTGCGGTTTGTCTCGCCCGAAGAGGTGTTGCGTAACCCGGATCTGTTGATGATTATTTTCGAGGAAAGCGCCCGCCTCAAGATCCCCCTGAGTGCCGAAGCCAAACGGCTTGTGACGGATTTCGCGCATCTGGTGGATGCCGCCTTCCGCAGCCGGAGCACGGTGGTCAGATCTTTTGAAAAAATTCTCGTCACCCCAGCGCCAACCTTCAACGTGCTCAACGAGATGTTGGCTACCGGTTTTCTGGTGCGTTTCATCCCGGAGTTCAAGTCAATTGAAAACCGGATTCAGTATGACCAATATCACCTCTACCCGGTGGACCGCCACCTGCTGAGAAGCGTCCGCACCCTGAAGCAGTTCGGGACCCCCGAAGACCCCACCCGGGACAACCTCTGCGGGGAGCTCTACGGCGAACTGAAAAACAAGCGACCCCTGCTGTGGGCCATGCTGCTGCACGACATCGGTAAGGGGCAGCCCGGCCACGGCCATTCGGAGCGGGGAGCGCAGATGATCCGGCGTCTGCTCGCCGAGAAGAACCTCAAACCGGCGGATATCGACACCGCCGAGTTTCTGGTGCGCGACCATCTGCTGCTGATCAAGACCGCCACCCGCAGGGACATCAACGACGAAGAGACCGCCATCACCCTGGCGCGCACCATCCGCAAGGTCGAGCGCCTGAAAATGCTCTTCCTGCTGACCGTCGCGGATTCCATCGCCACCGGGCCCAATGCCTGGAACGACTGGTCGTTCACCCTGCTGCGGACCCTGTTTTTGACCGTTCTGGGGATCCTGGAAAAAGACGAATTGGCCTCTTCGCGGGCCGTCAAGGCAGTCAAACATAAAAAGGAGGCCCTGCTGGCCACGGCGGCGGACGGCGCGGCGGCCGAGGCCCTGGAAGCTCTTTTCCAGTTCATGTCGCCCCGTTATTTGCTCTACGCCCGGGCCCGCGACCTCCAGGAGCACGTCCGGCTCTACAATGCGCTCGGCCAGGCGCCCTTTGTCTGGCAGATCAGCCAGACCGCCGTTTCCGGGACCCGCAAGGTCACCATCTGCGCCAAGGACCGGCCGGGTCTCTTTGCCAGCATTGCCGGGGTGTTCACCCTGAACGGGATCGATATCCTCGACGCCCAGATCTTCACCTGGAAGAACACCATCGCTTTGGACATCTTCGAGGTCAAACCGCCGCCGGACCAGATCTTTGAAGCCGAGCGCTGGGAGCGGGCCGCGGGCCACCTGAAAGCCGCGCTCAGCGGGACCTTGGATCTGCAGGCGGCCCTGAAGGAAAAAATGGCCGCCTACCGCCACGACTGCCAGCGCATCACCGACCGCCCGGTGCAGGTGCGGGTGGACAACCAGAGCTCCAGTTTTTTCACCATCATCGAGGTCTTTGCCTATGACTTTCCAGGGCTGCTCTTCAGGATCACCAACTGTTTGGTAACGTGCGGGCTGGACATCTGGGTGGCCAAAATCGCGACCCAGGTGGACCAGGTGGTGGACGTTTTCTATGTGCGCGACTTTGACGGTCAGAAGGTGGACGACCCCGAGCGGTTGGCGGACATCCGCAAGACCATTATCCAGGTGCTGGCATGCAGCGAACAGGGCGGAGGAACCGGTCTGACCATGGTTGCCGCTGGAAATGCGGCCGGCACATTCAAAGAGGGGAGAAATTCATGAAAATCGGACTTTTTTGCGGAGCGCTGGCTATGACCCTGTGGCCCTTTGCCACGGCCGTGGCGGCGGAAGACACCCTCAGCGCGGGCAATACCGCCTGGGTAATCGTCGCCACCGCCCTGGTGATGATGATGACCCCGGCCGGGCTGGCGCTCTTTTACGGCGGGATGTCGCGCTACAAGAACCTTCTGAACACCTTTGCCATGACCCTGGTGGCCTATTGCATCGCCAGCGTGGTCTGGGTGGTCTGGGGCTACAGTCTGGCCTTCGGGCCGGATGTCGGGGGCCTGATCGGTGGTCTGGATCACCTCTTTCTCAGGGGCATCGACGTCAACAGCCTGTCCGGGACCATTCCGACCTACGTTTTTGTCCTTTTCCAAATGACCTTTGCCGCGATCACCGTGGCCCTGGTCCTGGGCGCAATTGTCGATCGGATGAAATTCTCCTCCTGGCTGGTGTTTGCCCTGCTCTGGGTCACGCTGGTCTACGTGCCCATCGCCCACTGGGTCTGGGGCGGCGGTTGGATGGGTAAAATGGGCGCCCTGGATTTTGCCGGCGGCAACGTGGTACACATCAACGCCGGCGTGGCCGGGCTGGTGCTGGCGCTGGTGCTGGGCAAGCGCATCGGATACGGCAAGGAGGCGATGTTTCCCTCCAGCATCACCCTGACCGCCCTGGGGGCCGCCCTGCTGTGGTTCGGTTGGTTCGGTTTCAATGCCGGCAGCCAGCTGGCGGCCGACGGGGTGGCGGGCTCGGCCTTTCTGGTCACCAACACCTCCGCGGCCATGGGGGCCCTGGCGTGGATGTTTGCCGAGTGGTGGTTCACCCGCAAGCCGACGGTGCTGGGGATTGCCTCGGGGGTCGTGGCCGGACTGGTGGCCATCACCCCCGCGGCCGGGTTCGTGGACCTGGCCGCCTCGCTGGTCATCGGACTGGTGGCCGGTCTGCTCGGCTTTCTCTGCGTCGCCAAGCTCAAGCCCCGCATGGGGTATGATGATTCCCTGGACGCCTTTGGGGTTCACGGCATGTGCGGGCTGTGGGGCGCGCTGGCCACCGGAATTTTTGCCAATCCGGCCGTCAACGCCGCCGGCCGCGGCCTGCTGTATGGCAACCCCCGGCAGCTGTGGATCCAGCTGGTCTCCATCGCCGCCACGGCGGCCTACACGGCGCTGGCGACCCTCATCGTTGTCTACCTGACCAAGCTGCTGACCGGCGGGCTGCGGGTGGCGCCGGAGACCGAAGTTACGGGGCTGGACAATTCCCTCCACGGGGAAAGGGCGTTTGAAATTCAGATGTAAATAGCTGCGGCGGCTGTTGCGGCCGGCATGAAGGCAGCCTGGTTTAGGCCAAAGCGATAGTCTTTCAAAAAAGAGGTGGAAAGGAGAGCACACAATGAAAAAGATCGAGGCCATTATCAAGCCCTTCAAGCTCGATGATGTCAAGGAGGCGCTCAACGAGATCGGCATTCAGGGCATGACCATTTCGGAGGTCAAAGGCTACGGCCGTCAGAAAGGCCACAAGGAAATCTACCGGGGCGCCGAGTACGTGGTGGATTTCATCCCCAAGATCAAGATCGAGGTCGTGGTGGAAGCCGCCCGCGTGGAAGAGGTGGTCGAGGCCATCCGCAAGTCCGCCAACACCGGCAAGCTGGGCGACGGCAAGATCTTTATTCTGCCGATCGAAGGGGCCGTGCGGGTCCGGACCGGTGAAAAGGGCACCGATGCGATTTAGGCGCTGCCACGGCCGGCTGCGGGATGATCGGTTTTTAACCCCCGTTTTTCAGTCAACCTGGATCATCATTTTAATCCCACGATAAACCAATGGAGGAAAAGAGACATGACCCCGAAACAGGTTTTGGAAATGGCAAAAGAGAAGAGCGTCAAGGTGGTCGACATCCGCTTCATGGACTTCCCCGGCGTCTGGCAGCACTTCAGCGTGCCCCTGCACGAACTGGAGGAGTCCTCTTTTGAAGACGGCTTCGGCTTCGACGGCTCCAGCATCCGCGGCTGGCAGCCGATCAATGCCAGCGACATGCTGGTGGTGCCCGACCCGGTCACCGCCAAGATGGACCCCTTTTTCGAGGCGCCCACGCTGGTGATGATCGGCAATATCGTTGACCCCCTCACCAAGGAGCCTTACTCCCGCGACCCCCGTTACATCGCCCAGAAGGCGGAGGCGTTTCTGAAGAATTCCGGCATCGGCGACACGGCCTTTATCGGGCCCGAGGCGGAGTTTTTCATCTTCGATGACGTGCGCTTCGAATCGGCCCGCAACGGGGCCTTCTACGAAATCGATTCCGAGGAAGGCATCTGGAACAGCGGCCGCGACGAGACGCCCAATCTGGGTTACAAGCCCCGCCACAAGGAAGGCTATTTCCCGGTGCCGCCGATGGACAAGTTCCAGGACCTGCGCTCCGAGATGATGCTGATCCTCGAGCAGCTCGGGATCGACATCGAGTGCCAGCATCACGAAGTCGCCACCGCCGGCCAGGCCGAGATCGACATGCGCTTCAAACCGCTCCTGGAGATGGGCGATCAGCTGGTGTGGTTCAAGTACGTCCTTAAAAACGTCGCCTATCGCAACGGCCGTACGGTGACCTTCATGCCCAAGCCGCTGTTCGAGGACAATGGCTCCGGGATGCACACCCACATCAGCATCTGGAAAGATGGCAAAACGCTTTTTGCCGGCGACAAATACGCCGGCGTCTCCCAGGAGGCGCTTTACGGCATCGGCGGCATCCTCAAGCACTGCCGGGCCCTGTGCGCCTTCACCAACCCCACCACCAACTCCTACAAACGGCTGGTACCGGGTTTCGAGGCGCCGGTCAACCTGGCCTACTCAAGCCGCAACCGCAGCGCCGCGATCCGCATCCCGATGTACTCGTCCTCGCCCAAGGCCAAGCGCATCGAGTTCCGCACTCCGGACCCATCCTGCAACGGCTATCTGGCCTTCTCCGCCATCCTGATGGCGGTCATCGACGGGATTGAAAACAAGATCGATCCGGGCCAGCCCCTGGACAAGAACATTTACGACCTGCCGCCGGAAGAACTGGCCGAGATCCCGTCGGCGCCCGGCTCTCTGGGCGAGGCCCTGGCGGCCTTGATGGAAGACAACGAATTTCTGCTCAAGGGGGATGTCTTCACCGAGGATGTCATCCGCAAGTGGATCGAGTACAAGACGGAAAACGAGATCAACCCCGTCAGACTGCGTCCCCATCCCCACGAATTTTTCCTGTATTATGACATTTGATGGTCTTCGCGCGCACCTGAATTCAGGCCAGACGATGGCTTTCAACCGGTAATCCTGCCGGCCGGCGCGCCCGGCCGGCAGGCGGCCGCCGCCGGTTTTTCAGCTGCGGCCGGCCGCCCGACTGCCAGCCCCAGCATGTCCCATCCGCCCCGCCCGTTTGACTTCCGCTCGGCAGCGCAATGCGCCGTTAAATTTTTGCGCCGCTTCGTCCGATATCCCACCCAACAATGCCGGCTTCCGATCCTTTGATTCAAGCCACCCGGCGCTCAGGCCTTCCGCGATGTGCGAGCGTCTGCCGGCCGGCCGGATCAGGTCCCAAACTCAGCGTCACTGTGGTGACCGCAGGCCCCTGGCGGCGCACTGTGAGGAATATGCACGCGCTCTGGAATCTCGTGCAGAAAAAAGAAAACCTGGCCGTTCTCCTGGCCTGCCTGGCTCTGGCGGGCTGTATCGCCTTTTTGCTGGTGACCCTCATTCCGGCCGCCGCAGTCTTTTGGGCCGGCGGGCCCGGCCGGATTTTTTTGATCATGGGGGCGGTCTCCCTGGGGATCCTGGGGCTCATCGGCCGCCTGTTTCGCATCAAGACCCAGAACATGGTCCTGCAGGCCTACCTGGATGAGGCCGCCAAGCGGGAAGAGATCGTCGATCAGAAAAACCGTGAGCTGCACCAGCAGATCACCGAACGCAAGCGGGTCGAAGCGGAGCTGCGCGAGGCCAACGACTGCACCGAAGCCGTCAATCAGGAGCTGGTGAATGTCAATCGGCAGCTCGAAGATGCGATTGCGCGGGCCAACGAAATGGCCATCCAGGCCGAGATGGGCAACCTGGCCAAAAGTGAATTTCTGGCCAACATGAGCCACGAGATCCGGACTCCGCTGAACGGGGTGATCGGGTTTACCGAGTTGCTCCTGGACAGCCCCCTGGATGAGAGCCAGCAGGAGTATGCCACGACCATCAAGCGCAGCGGCGAGGCCCTGCTGTCGCTGATCAATGATATCCTGGATTTCTCGAAAATCGAGGCCGGCGAAATGGTCATGGAGGAAATCGAGTTCGATCCCGAACTCGCGGCCTATGACGTCTGCGATCTGATCCGGCCCCGGGTGGGCGCAAAGCCTGTGGAAATCCTGTGCCACATCGATCCCAATCTGCCCGCCAGCCTCAAGGGCGACCCGCTGCGTTTCCGACAGGTGTTGACCAATCTGATGGGCAATTCCCCCAAATTTACCGCCGAGGGCGAAATCGAAATCGCCCTGGCCGTGGAAAAGGAGGAAGCCGGGCGGGTCAAGCTGCACGTCACCGTTCGCGACACGGGCATCGGTATTCCCCACAACAAACAGGACATCATCTTTTCACCCTTTCAGCAGGCGGACGGCTCGACCACCCGTAAATACGGCGGCACCGGACTGGGGCTTTCGATCTGCAAGCAGATCGCCGTCCTGATGCAGGGCGAAATTTGGGTGCAAAGCCCGGCGGACTTCAGTGTGCTGACGGGTGCGGACCGCGGCGGGCGGCAAGGCCCCGGAGGACCCGGCAGCACCTTCCATTTCACCGCCTGGTTCGCCAAAGCCGAGGACAAGCTGCGCCAGCGGGTCCGGCCGGCCCCTCTGTCGGGGACCCGCGTGCTGGTGGTGGACGACAATCAGACCAACCTGGAGATTCTGTCCCAAACCCTTGAAGCCGTCGGGATGACCGTGGCGTCCCTTCGGCAGGGCCGGGACGTCTTACCGGCCCTGCAGCGCGCCTGGGAGGCCGGCCGCCCGTTTGATCTGTGTGTTTCGGACATTCAGATGCCCGGCATGAGCGGGCATGAAGTCGCCCGGGCGGTGCGCCAGGCTGAAAAACCCTTTGGCCGCATACCGCTGGTGGCCCTCTCGTCGCTGATGGAGCGGGATGCCAAGAAATGCGAACTGGTCGGTTTCAATGGGTTTTTGAGCAAACCCATCCGGCGCCCGAAGCTCTATCAAATGATTGGCAGGGTCTTGGGGCAGCAGGCGTCTCCCGGAGCGCCCCAAAAGGGGGGCGGCCGACCGGAGATCGTCACCCAATATTCGATCCGCGAGGATATCAAACGTTCGATCCGGATTCTTTTGGCGGAGGACAACCCTGTCAACCAGCGACTGGCCACCCTCATGCTGACCAAAGCCGGCTACCAGGTGGAAACGGCCGGCGACGGGCGCGAGGTCGTGGATCGCTACACCCAAAACCCTGACCACTTTGACGTCATCCTGATGGACATCCAGATGCCGGAACGGGACGGTCTGCAGGCCACCCAGGCCATTCGTGAAAAGGGGTTTGACGCAGTGCCGATCATCGCCATGACCGCCAACGCCATGCAGGGCGACCGCGACATGTGCCTGGCGGCGGGCATGGACGACTACATCACCAAACCCATCAAGCGCGAACAGGTTTTCGAAATACTGCAAAAGTGGGCTTTCACCCGCGCCGGGCGGGCCCCGCGGGAATCGGCCGAGCCCGAGAACTTCTGATTGCCGCGCGCGATTCCGCCAGGGACTCCCCCCCCATCGCCGGGCGGCAGCTAAAACACGATCCCCACATAGCCCACAAAACTCTCCCCCGGGTGTTTGTCATAACTCGTGGCATAGGCAACGGTATCGGCCCGCCGGGCGCCAAGCCGCAGTCCGGCGGCGAGCGCCGCCGCGGCCGCACCCGCGCAGCAGGCATTCTGATGCGCCAGGGCCCTTTGGATCACGGCCTGGGGGTCCAGCGCCAGCATCGTGTCGACCATTTCGCGGTCGTTTTGCTCCCGCACCCAGCGTACGGCCTGCGCCCCGCTGCCCTCCGGTGAAAAGCCGTAATTGGCCCCGTAATGCGTCAAGTCGGTGGACCCCAGGACCTTGATCCGCAACCCCAGCTCACGGCCGATGTCAACCGCGGCGGTCCCGATTTCGATGGCGCCGGGGGACGGCGCGGCGCCTATCGGGACGATTTTGACCCCCTTGAAAAAGTAACTGATAAACGGCAGCTGCAGTTCGATGGTGTTGTCCTGGGTGTAGCGCCCCGGCTTTTCGATGGTGAACGCAAACCGCCGCGCCAGGGCTGCGGCCAGTTCTTCTTCGACCGCCAGGTTGCCGAACGGCGTTTCCCAAGCCCCTGCGGTCATGATGTGGTGGGCCGCGGCGGGGTGAAGGTGCATGCCGAAAAGCACAAAAACATCCGGCGGCGGGTCTTGCCGGAGGGCATGGATCACGCGGCAGGCGATGCTCCCCGAAAAAAACCAGCCGGCATGCGGTACGATGCCGCCCACCAGCGGCCGGTCCGGCGGCGGCGGAAGGCCGTCGGCTTTCAGGAATCCGGCGATCGCGGTTTCACATCCGGCGGCAGTATCCGGGTACCAGCTGCCGGCAAAGACCGATTTGCGGAGCGCCATGGGGGCACCTCCTTTCTCGAGGGGTTGAAGATGGCGGAAAAAAGGGCCGGGGAGGATTGTAGACAAGCGCGGGGTCCGGCGGCGGATCTCCCCGGGCGAATCGCACAGGGGCGGAAGTTCATCCTGCCACACCCCGCTCGGCTTGTCCACGGCCTTCTGAGGAACTTAACCCCAAACCCCGTCGGTAAGGCGTTTTTCCAAGACGACAGCTGGATTTAGATCGCCTGAGGCAGCCGGGGTTAAATGTCCCGTCGTCCCGGGCCGAGCATCGCAGCAGCCGGCGATAAAGGCCCTGTGGCTGTTTGAGCGTAAGCGAGTTCCACAGGGCCCGCCGGCTGCGAGAAGCGTAGGGCAGCCCGAAGTGCCCCGGGGCGCGGGCGGCTTCTTTTGGTTCGTTTTCTTGTCCGCACAAGAAAATGAACAAAGGGAGTTGTAAATCCAGGTCTATCCCCGGGGTATCCGCCAAAGTTCCTTTCTGTAAAAAACACCGCACGGCGGGGTGAAATGCTTTTAACATCGTGCCGCCTTCGTCCGTCGACCCGCCCGCAGCCTTCCTGGCAGGCGCCAAAAGCCTTAACATTTGCCGAGCGCTGTGCTATGTGCAGACATCTTTTCACCTGCCGGCGCCGGCGGGCGCCATTTTCGCCCGCCGCAAACCGCTGAGGACCCTTGCACGCGAAACCGAGAGAGGCATTATGTTCAAAGTCATGATCCGGGACGGCATGTCCCCGCTTGCCAGAGAAATTCTAGAGGCCACAGGCCAGATTGAAGTGGTCGAGGACAACGCCAAGGCCACCGCTGAACCGGACAAACTGGCGGAAATCATCGCCGATTTTGACGGATTGGCCATTCGCAGCGGCACCCGGGTGACCGCGGCGGTGCTGGAAAAGGCCCCCAGGCTGAAGGTCATCGGCCGGGCCGGCATCGGGGTCGACAATATCGACGTGCCGGCCGCCACCCGCAAGGGGATCGTGGTCATGAACGCCCCCGGCGGCAACACCATCACCACTGCCGAGCACACGATTTCGATGATGTTCGCCCTTGCCCGCAACATCCCCCAGGGAACCTGGTCGCTGCGGCACGGCAAGTGGGAGAAGAAAAGTTTGACCGGCGTCGAGATCACCGGCAAAACCCTGGGGATCGTCGGTCTCGGGCATATCGGGCGGGTGGTCGCCGAGCGGGCCCAAGGGCTGAAAATGCGGGTGATCGCCAGCGACCCCTTTGTGAGCCCCGAAGCGGCCCGGTCGCTGGGTGTGACGCTCGTGAGTCTGGACGAACTGTTGGCCTGCGCCGATTTCATCACCCTGCATGTTCCGCGCATGAAGGAGACCGCCAACCTGATCAACGCCGAAACCATCGCCAAAATGAAATCCGGGGTGCGGCTGATCAACTGCTCCCGGGGCGAGGTGGTCAACATCGACGATCTCTACGATGCGCTCGTCAGCGGCCGGGTGGCCGGGGCCGCCCTGGATGTACTGCCCCAGGAACCGCCCGATCCGAAGTGGCCGATCCTGCAGCACCCCCACGTTATCCTCACACCGCACCTGGGGGCCAGCACCGGCGAGGCCCAGGAAAAGGTCGCCGACATGATCGCGCACCAGATCGCCAATTACCTGATCAACAACGTCATCACCAACGCGGTCAATTTCCCGTCGCTCTCCAAGGAGAGCATGGACCAGCTGCGCCCCTATCTGGACCTGACCGAAAAGATGGGATCGCTCATGGGCCAGCTGGCCAAGGGCGTGCATGACATCACCATCACCTACGAAGGCGACATGGTCAACCTGGCAACCCGGCCGCTGACCCACGCGCTGCTCAAAGGCCTGCTGGGTGCCTTCACCGACAAGCCGGTCAACTTCGTCAGCGCCCCCTCGATTGCCAAGGAAAAAGGCATTTCGGTCAAGGAGGTCACCACCCAGAAAAAGGCCAATTTTTCGGGGGTGATCCGGCTGAAACTGGAAAACGTCGAAGAGGGGCCGGACGAAATCTGGGGCACCATCTTCGCCGAGAAGCACCCGCGCATCATCCGGTTGGGCAAAATTTACCTCGACGCCATTCCCGAAGGCTCCATGATCGTCATCCAGAACATCGATCGGCCGGGGGTCATCGGCAATCTGGGGACCACCCTCGGGCGCCACAACATCAACATCGGCCGCTTTCAGCTGGGGCGGCTGGAAGACCGCGCCCTTTGCATGATCAACATCGATTCTCCGGCTGAGGAAGCGGTGATCGAAGAATTGCGGGCGCTTCCCAATATCATTTCGGCCCAGCAGGTGCGCCTGGACTAAGGGTCTCGGCAAAAAATAATGCCACATCTTGCTTGTTTTTTGGCCCTTCCTCGGCGTTACATCCGCCGGCACATATCGCGATATGCGCCGACGGATGTGCCTTGATGACGAGCCAAAACCCTTCGCCATATTGTGGAATTATTTCTTGTCGCGACCCTAAAACGGCGGCTGGCTTTTCCGATGTGACAAAAGCAGAAGGGCGGACCGTTCACACGGTTCGCCCTTCTGCTTTTGTCGGGGATTTGGTTTGGTCTCCTGGCTGCCGCCGGCGGCTACCGGATTTTGCGCTTGACCTGATCCTTGAGCCATTCAACCCAGGGT
>Ga0105100_10000247_pt1 | contig 31839 bp, 26 predicted proteins | sample PPLLak12cMay2015_2_FD_87033 | JGI IMG/M metagenome (GOLD analysis project Ga0105100, IMG submission 87033) | Freshwater sediment microbial communities from Prairie Pothole Lake near Jamestown, North Dakota, USA - PPLs Lake P8 Core (1) Depth... | ecosystem: Environmental > Aquatic > Freshwater >... | reverse complement strand
GTTTAGCGGTTTAGGTGTTTAAGTTACAGACTACAGGCTACAGGCTGCAAGACCGATACCGATAATTATTAATTGTTAATTGTTAATTATTAATTGTTCACTGTTTGCCTTCCTCCCCTATCTTTCGGTCAATCTGAAAATAACCGGTATGGTAAAGGCCACTTTAACCGGCCTGCTGCGCTGTTTGCCCGGTTCCCACAGAGGCGCTTCTTCCAGGGTTTTGATCACTTCATTATCGAGCAGGGGATGAATCTTACGGGTCAGATCAATATTGACTATTTCACCTTTTTGATCCACCACGAAATTCACGGATATCCTCCCCTGTAATTCCAGTTCCCTGGCCTGTTCGGGGTAGATGACGTGAGTCTGCACGTATTTCCAGAATTCGGTAACATCTCCTCCGTTGAACTTTGGCATATCCTCAACTCTAATGAAGATCGAGTCAACCGAAGCTGATTCTCTTTCGGATCTTTCAACCCATTCATCTATAATATAGGTCCCTCCCTCAGTTATCCCGGCATCCGCAAAGACAGGATCATCAAAATCCGGTCCGTAATCCGGTTTAATTTCTATAAGGGTGACCTCGGGCTTCGGCGGCTCTTTCATTTGTGGCTCTGTCCTGGAGATCGGGGCCATGTCATCGACATATACTTCTATACCCTTGTCAAAGTAAGCCGGGTTGTCAGATTCGCGGGTTGACCATTCAAAAGCAATAAGCACAAGTGAAAGTGCAATGATCAGCCCGAACTGGAGGAACAAATTTCTTTTGTTTTCCAGGTTTGCGCTGCGTGATTTTTTTGTTTCCATAACCTGAGATTTTAATGGTTAGTGAATTTGTCTTTCATTATTTGGATGTGGACAGTCCGAAAATTCCATAAGAATTTGCGTTATTTTTATTCTTATCTTTACTTCATATGGAACATAAATTAATCATAACATAATACTAATCAATATGTTAATATTTATTATTGGCGTCCTGGTCCTCATTGCCGGTTTTGTCATCACCAGGTCAGATTCTCCCCTGCGCGTTCATGCAAAACTGATCCGGCTCGTTGGCCTGGGTGTTACGGTGATCGGCTTGCTTACAATCACGCTGGTTCAGATAGAACCCGGTGAAGTGGGCGTGCAGAAACTTTTCGGAAAGGTGAGCGACAACATTCTCGAAAGCGGGCTGAACATTAAAAATCCGCTTGTCGAGGTAGTCCCCTTTGACATCAGAACCCAGAATTACACCATGTCAGGAGCGACTACGGGCGGTGAGATTGTCGGGGATGACGCCATTCACGTTTTGTCGGCCGACGGGCTTGAAGTGATCATTGACCTAACGGTCCTGTACAAGGTGGAGCCTCTTAAAACACCCAGCATATTAAGAGAGCTCGGGATCAATTACAGGAATGTCATCGTCCGTCCGATATGCCGTACCAAGATCAGGGATAATGCGGTATATTATGACGCCGTTTCCTTATATTCCTCTAAAAGGGATGAATTCCAGGACCGGATCTATAAAGGCATTGAATCTGACTTTAAAGACAGGGGATTGCAGCTGGAGCAACTGCTGGTGCGGAATATAACCCTTCCGGCCTCGGTAAAGACAGCCATTGAATCGAAGATCAACGCGGAGCAGGAAGCCCAGAAGATGACCTTTGTACTGCAAAAGGAAAAACAGGAAGCTGAGCGTAAAAGGGTAGAAGCACAGGGAATTGCTGATTATCAGAAAATCATCAGCCTGTCGCTGACCGATAAGCAATTGCAGTACGAAATGATCAAGGCCATTGCCACTTCCCCCAATGCCAAGCTGATCATTATGGGAGACGGGAAGAGTACACCGATAATTCTGAATCCGAATTGAATATTAGAAGTTAGAAGTTAGAAGTTAGTATCTGGTGTAGGGCATCCGGATTCTATAGTTCGGTTAATGAGTCAAACTCCTGATTTTTCAGGCTCATTTTAGTGTTGTCGGCGGCTGCAATCTTTTTATAGAAATCGATCAGCTCAGGGTAGGTTTCAGGAGCTTGTCGTCCCTTTTTCATTTCAAGGCTGCGGATGCATATTACCTTGCCTTCACTGACGACCGGCTTAAGGGTATAAGTCCCGAACTTCGATTCGACTTTTATCTCACCCGGTACGGATTCAAGCTGGTAACCATCGGGGACAATGACAATGACGGAATCAATGGTCGCCATTGCCCTGCGGATAACAACATCCGACTTACGGTTACCCACCTTCCTGGGTACCTCCCGCTGGCGGTCAAGGGGAACTAGTGCCACCAGCATCCGGGTACCGGCCAGGGTGGCATAACGGGGTACGTCGATCTCAAGATTCTCTCCAATGGCAGGGACCTCCGTACGTATGTCCTGATAATCGAATTTCTTTAACACTGCGCCGGGCAGGCTGACCTCATCGAGGATCATCTTTTTCCTGTCTTCCGTCCCGGCCAGGTAAAACCCTATTTTGTCATCATAGAAGACTCCGTTATGCCGGGTGTTTGTTATCAGGGTGGTATTCCCGGATGCATCCAGCTGCAGGACTGAATTTCTTTCAAGCAGGTTTTCAGCAGCTGTATACCTGCGCGTATGCACAAGTTTCCCACCGGTTTCAGTGATCAATAAAGCCTCGCGGTCATCGGTGAAGCTGCCGATATATCCAAAGGGCATATGCTGATTTGTGCATTCAAGCCAGATTGTATCGTTTGATAATGGAACACAGAGTATGGCATGATTAAACTGATTGCTCGGAAAATCAGGATAAAATACATTTGGAAATTCACCGGCTCTGATAAGCGCATAGTCTGATTTGATACCCGCGGCCGATAACAAAGCTTTCATATAGTTTGTGAGGGCTTTGCAATCACCGTATCCAAGCCTGTTAACGGTTTCAACCTCAAAAGGCTGCCATCCTCCCAGCCCTTGCTGTATGCTTACATAACGGGTTTTATGCTGCATATATTCGTAAATCGCTTTTGTCCTATCATAATCAGAGCCATGATTTTTTACCAGCTGCTGTATGGTTTGCCTTGTTGCCTCATCCAGCAGGTCACGGTTTTTTAAAAGCTCAAGAAACCATAGGCCAAATGACTCCCAGGATGAGCAATTCCCATGGTACCCTTCCATCTCAAAATCATCCGGAGCCAGTTTGACCGTCGGGAAATATTCGTATGGGGAACCACTCCATGGCTCCTGTTCAATGGCAGCTATATTCTGTAATTCCCAGGTATATACAGTGTTATTCTCATTCCTACTGATGCTGACATTACTGGTGATATTGTTCTCCCGGTAACGGAAGCTTAAGGAATTAGGGCAAATGACCTTAAATGTGCTTTTTACCAAAGACGAATTGAATGCAATAACCGGATCCCAGGAAGGATAAAACAACAGCCCGTTGTAATCAGTTGTATAACTATATTCTACCGTGAAAGGGAAGGTCAGGGTTTTAGGATTAAAATACTTGGCACGAATTGATTCATATATGGAATACCCTGAAATAGCACTCTGATCTATTAATTTATCGGCGGTAAGCTGCTCAACTTTTTCTCCCGTGGCATTGTAAATGGTCCCTTTAATTCCGCTTAGTTTAGTCAGTTTTTCATAATAGCCGCGGTAAAAGACTGCATGTCTCAGACCATTTTCATTCATAATGGTTATTGCATAGGTTACCATTTCAGTGCCGCTTCCAATGGATTTAATTTCAAATACCTGGTCGTAGTTCCGGATAACTATTTTTGCCTTCTCTATTAAACTGTCGGGTATTGCACTTACCGGGTACCTGATTTCCTTTGCCCATGATGGTGCCGGCGCAAAGGTCAGCAAGACAAAGACGGTACAAATACTTTTGAACATGATCATCCGTTTTAAATTTATTACAATAACTGCCTATGACAATGAAGGATCAGACAGGTTTTCACGTTTTCTTTTTCAGCATGATCACTTCTGCCTGTTTAGCGATCACCTGGTTATAGAATTCTTTGATCAGGTGGTATTCCGTTTCCACAAATACTGTTTTATTGATCTCAAAGTTTGCGTTCAACTGCACGGTTTTTCCGCTCAGCACGGCCTGATACGTGAATCGGGCCGATTTGTCCGGCAGCACGATGTTGCATGGTTTCGGCATATCCGTAACCTCATATCCTTCAGGAAGCTCCAGCTTCAGGATATACCGGCTCCTGATGGGATGACCGTAGTCGACGGGATATTTTCGTGTTGCCATTTTGAAAGGATTGTTTTCCTTTCTTTCCATCAGCATCGGGCTGATGCTTATCATGTCGCCAATCAGATCAGAATATCCTGTGAACGATACTTCATATTGCTCCCTGGCGGGTTTTAACAGACTGTCCAGATCCTCAAAAGAGGATGAAATAAAGGTTACGCCCGGATAATTACTTTCCAGATCCTTGATATATTCGTCCTGGCTGTTATAACTTTTATAATTGTTCCGGAAATAATAGGCATCATATTCACTGTCCGTATAGTTTACCGTGCCGTTCATTTCACCGGTTTCATACAGCTTCATTTCACAATATACCATTTTTTTCTGTTCAGCATTGGCCGAAAGGTTAACCCAGTCAGAATACTTATCATTTATGATCCGGCCCCTTCCGTTAAGGGCACGGAAAGGAAGCATGCCAGCCGGAAGGTAAGTTTCCGTAGCATCGAATAAATAGTCTTTCCCGTTATATTTAACGCCGGCAATAACATAATTAAGTTTATCGATGGTGGGGAAGGAAGGCGAGATTATACCATTCTGACGGGTGCTGAGGGCAACGGGGAAAGCTTCAAAGTCAAGTTTTTTAAGCAACTGAACCAGGATAAGGTTTACTTCTGCAGCGTTCCCTGACCCCTTCCTGTAAGCCATGCCCAGGTCTCCAGTGGTATATAATGATTCATTATCGTTCCATTTCACTTTCTTTTTCACCAGTTCGCAGGCCGCTTTCATCTTCTCGGGATCAGGGAGATTAAGGGCTTCAATCGTTTTAACATCCTCTGACAGGAACAACGCTGCTCCCATAGCTATCCCGAAATTCTGATGGTCGAGCAGATAATCGTTCACGGCATTCCAGGATGAAGTGTAGAACTTCGTATATCCGGGGATCATGACATTGGACAACTCGATCTCCACTTTGGTAAGATAATTGGTGAGTGAATTCATGTAGGGCTCTGTACGCAGGGCAGGCATGTCCTTTCCTACCCATCTGCCGGGCTGGTTTATATGCAGGGGTTCAAAGCCAAAGAAGACTTTCTGGAACGTCACATAGGGTGAATCGTTTATGCGAAGTTCGCTCCAGCGGACCGGAACCTTATCCTGAAACCACCATTCATTCGGCAGCAAGGGAAATGAATACTGGATCTCAGCAACAGAACCTACCCTTACATCCGGCATGGTAATACGATAGCGGTAGCGGTCTTCACTTACGCGTTCCTTAAAGATGGATTCATTCTTCAATTTGCTTTCCACCACCTCGCCGTTCTCAAGGTTATAAGTGCATCCTTTTATGGCACTGGTGCCGGATATATAAAAAACCCTGTTAACAATATCCGTTCCTTCTTTCTTCAGTACTTTAATTCGTAACAGGCGGCTAAAGTCAAAGGTATTCGGATTGAATTCACCAAAATCGCATAAAATAACGGCTTCGGCCGTTGTATCCAGGTCATAGACTTTCATCTCAAGATCAGCCATGTCCATCTTGCCATAACGGGCCGGTGCAGGTTGTCCGTCAGATGCAGAAAATGCCAATGCAAAAATGAATGAAATAAGAATTAAACGCTTTTTCATGGACGGGTGGTTTAATATGAATTAATTACAGTAAATAATTCTTTTTACGCTGATTTTTCATAACGGTTACATTTGAATTATAAGAATAATTCCCATAAGTGTTAATCAGTGAATCAAATATGTTTACAGAAGCCTGGAATCACCCATCAGCAGTATGCATGCAGGGATTGTCGTCCCCGGGTTAGTTTGGAATGTTTTTTGTTGTAACTTGCATCATTAAAAGTAACCATTTTGTTCCTGAAGTTCAGACGAAACCATGCACCGGTGCTGGCTGTCCGTGAAGACAGTGACGAAGCATTGGTATCTTTATACCGTAGGACAAAAGATATGGGTATCGTGGGCAGGCTTTTCGAACGGTATACGCACCTGGTCTATGGCGTTTGCCTGAAATATCTTAAAAGTGAAGAACGCAGCAAAGATGCCGTGATGGAGATCTTTGAGGAATTGTTCGTGAAACTGACCAAGCATGAGGTCCATAATTTTAAAAGCTGGCTCTACAGTGTCTCCCGCAACTATTGTCTGATGCAGATCCGCAGGGAGGGAACATGGTTCAGGGTTAAAGAAAATTTAATGGATGATTTCCGGCACGAAGGTGTGGAATTTGATTTCGTCTGGCATCTATTGGAAGAAGATAATCCCGTCGTCAGCGACGAGGTATTGCTGAAAGCATTTGATTCACTGGTGCCTGGGCAGGCTGAATGTGTAAGGATGATGTACCTCGAAAATAAATCGTATAAAGAAATAGCCGGCGAGACGGGATATTCAATGAACGAGGTTAAAAGCCATATTCAAAATGGGAAAAGGAACCTTAAAAACTATTTACTTAACCTGAATGGCAGAAAAATATAAAATAAAGGATCTGTTCACTCCCTCAGGTTGCCTGTCGAAACAGGGACTGACATGGTTTATTGAGGGCAGTCTTGACCCTGAAGAGCAAAAACTGGCAGACCTTCATATCGGTACCTGTGAATTATGCGCCGATGCAGTGAACGGATATAAGCAGCATACGCATTACGGAACGGCCATCCCTGTTATCCATGAATTGAACCGGAAGTTGCACATGCGATTCCTGAATATTCATCAGCGGACGGTAAAAGAACGGTCAATGGTCCCTGTTTTTTCCGTTGCTGCCACGATAATTCTGCTGGCCGGGATCTTCTTGTTGCTCAAACAACGGGAAGTGATGACTGAAAAGACACTGGCTGAGGCCCGGCATGATTCGGTCATGGCGCCTGCCCCCCAATTCGTCCAGCCTGCTGCCAGTCCGGAAGGGGAGTTTTCTGCACCGTCCGTGAAAAAACCGGTGGCCGGGAAAGAAAAGAAACAAAAGGAAACCGCTAATGCCGGTGCTGCAAGTACCATGAAAACAGCAGTCGCCGAATCTGACGGAGTTGCTGAAATGAAGGCTATGACTGTGCTCCCTGATGAGGAGGACATTCAGGATTCAGGGGCGGCTATCCCGGAGTTCATGACAGAAACTGTCATAATACGTGGCCCGAATGTTGGCAGGAATGCCCAGCCTTCCCCATCAGCCAGCTATTCAGCAGCCAGTAAGAAATCAAGCCGTGTCAGGGCTGAGGCAGTACTGACCGGGCAGGATGCGGCGAAAGCGGAAGCAGAACAAAAAGAAGAGGCTTTTATTGCTGTTGAGGACATGCCAACATTCATGGATGGAGATATCAGCCGGTTTTTAACGTATGTTCAGGAAAGCATCGGTTATCCGGCTGAAGCTGCTGAGGCTGGAATTGAGGGCAGGGTAGTGTTGAACTTTGTTGTTGATGAAACAGGAAAGCTGACCGATGCGAGGATAATCAGCCCTGCAGATCCCCTGATCAACGCGGAAGCCTTGCGCGTGGTAACATCATCCCCCTTATGGAAACCCGGTATGCAGCGAGGCAGGCCGGTAAAAGTCGGCTTTACGATACCCATCGTTTTTTCCCTGCAGTAGAAATGACGGCAATGGCTTACGGGGCGGCCGGTGATGAAAACTTTAATAGATCCGGGATCAGAAGAGTTTTTTCGTTTTATTCCTTTTCCTGGCCTTTGTCTTGTATGTCTTCTTTTTTGCCGGCTCTTTATAATGACTGCTGTTTCTGGGCTGCTCTGATTTCTTTGGCATCATCAGATTACGTCTTTCTGCTGCTTCTTTTTCGGCACTGCATCCGGTGAAACAATGCAGGAGCATGCCAAGCAACAGGTAAAAGCATATTTTCCGAAGGGTCATCATGAGCTTTGATTTGTTTAAAGTTCTATGCTGAACAAAAACGATTCAGGTCTGATTTTATATACGTAATTCTTTCGAATGGGTTGTCATAAAGAACCTTTTCGTGATCTGCATGCCGGAAACACTTATTTTCGGCGCAGTGGATAGGGCATTTTAGCAGTTTTGTCTCTGGGCTGCAGACTACAGCCTACTGTCTACTGGCTTCTAACTTCTAACTTCTAAATTCTGACTCCTCATCACTTATCCCCGTTTTAATCCTTTTTTCTTTCCCCTTTGTTCCTTATTTTTGAACCATCATCAACAGGCCAAAATAATCCTATAACATGAAAGAAAATCCCATTGGTATTTTTGATTCCGGCGTTGGCGGACTTACCGTTGCCAATGCAATACACCAGTTGCTTCCGGGGGAAAACCTCATCTATTTTGGCGATACGGCCCACCTTCCCTATGGTGACAAATCGAAAGAAACCGTTGCCGCCTATTCTTCCAGGATCACTGAATACCTTCTCGAACAGTCCTGCAAGGTCATCGTTATTGCCTGCAATACGGCTTCGGCCAATGCTTATGACGAAGTTATAAAAGCAGCTGACGGCAAGGCCCTGATTGTTGATGTAATAAATCCTGTGGTGGATTTTGTTTTACAGCAGAAAAAGTATAAAAAAATTGGCGTGATCGGAACAAAAGGGACCATTAACAGCGGAACCTATGTCAGCAAGATCATCCGCCTGAACCCGCATGTAACCGTTGCATCCCTTGCAACTCCCATGCTCGTTCCCATGATTGAAGAAGGTTTTATTTTCGATGATATCAGCAATGCCATCATCCGTACCTATCTGTCAAGACCTGAGATCAGCCATATCGATTCCCTGGTGCTCGGATGCACCCACTATCCCATAATCAAGAATCAGATCAGCAAATATTACAATTTCACCGTGGACGTCATCGATTCCTCAAGGATCGTAGCCAATCATCTGCGAATGATACTGAGCCGGGAGAACCTGTTTAACGATGCTTCATCAGGCACCTGCAAATTCCTGGTGTCAGATTATACTGATTATTTTCAGGCCATTTCAAAACTATTCTTTGAGGATGAGATAAAACTTGAAAAGGTTTCCCTGTGGAGTTAAAAAAAAAGGATAAGGGATAAGGAATAAGGGATAAGGGATAAGGGAATAAGAGAATAGACTCTTGTGTTCTTATGCAATTGAGCTGAAATAAACGCTTTTTGGTTAACGATTAAGGGTTTTGCACTAACTTTGTACAGTTATGGAACAAAACGGCCGGGCAGATAACACCGGCCAATACAAGCTTGATATTTATCATACCAAATCATGTATATATGCACAATCTTTGGGTATTATTCTGACTTGCATTAACTGTTTTTTCTACTAACCGAAGATATTTGAAATGAAAAAAAAAGTCAAAGTCGTTGAACGTGATGCAGTGGTCATAAAATTTGCAGGGGATTCGGGCGATGGCATTCAGCTCACCGGTTCCCAGTTTTCTGACACATCAGCTTTCCTGGGCAACGATCTGGCCACTTTTCCAGATTATCCGGCTGAAATCAGGGCGCCACAGGGTACCATTGCAGGTGTATCCGGATTCCAGATTCATATCGGGCACAAGGAGGTTCAAACTCCCGGTGATCAGGCAGATGTACTTATAGCCATGAATCCGGCCGCGTTGAAAGCCAATATGAAATGGATAAAAAACGGAGCCACCATCATTATTGACATGGATAATTTTGATGCCCGGCATTATAAAAAGGCTGAATACATTGAAGATCCTCTTTATGACGGTACGCTGGAAGGGTATAATGTAATCAAGGCTCCGATTACCGATATGACCCGGGATGTGGTGAAAGAGTTTGGCCTTGATGCCCTGACAGCAGACAAGACCAAGAATCAATTTGTGGCCGGATTACTGTTTTGGCTGTTCCACCGTGATATAAAGATCGGGGAAAAGTTTCTGCGCGACCGGTTCAAAAGTAAACCTGAATTGATTGATGCCAACATAGAGGTGCTGCGGGCCGGCTATAATTACGCGGAGACACTGGAAGCCATTGCGACGGTATTTGAGGTAAAACCTGCTGAAAGGGGGCCCGGACTTTACCGCAATATCAACGGGAATGTAGCCATAGCCTGGGGCTTGCTGGCTGCAGCTGAGAAGGCAAAACGCAAGCTGTACCTGGGATCATATCCCATTACACCTGCATCAGAAATACTGCAGGAGCTTACCAAGATGAAGCACCTGAATGCCATTGCATTTCAGGCTGAAGATGAGATCGCCGGCGTTTGTTCGGCCATCGGAGCCTCTTTTGCAGGTTGCCTTGGCGTAACCTCAACCTCAGGTCCCGGTTTATCCCTGAAAAGTGAGGGGATCGGGCTTGCCATTATTACCGAACTTCCCCTGGTAGTTGTTGATGTGCAGCGGGGTGGCCCTTCCACTGGTTTACCGACGAAAACAGAACAGGCGGACCTGATGCAGGCATTATATGGAAGGCACGGAGAGAGTCCGTGCATCGTGCTGGCTTCCTCGACACCTGCAGACTGTTTTGATTTTGCCTATGAAGCCGCCCGGCTGTCCATGGAACACATGACCCCCGTCATCCTCCTGTCCGACGGATATCTGGCCAACGGCTCAGAACTGTGGAAAATTCCCAAAGTCGATGAATTGCCGGCCATCCATCCGCCTTTGGTACAAGACAATGATCCCTCCTACCAGCCTTACAATCGCGATCCAAAGACCCTGGCCCGGTACTGGGCGATCCCCGGACAGGAGGGCTTGCGCCATCGTGTGGGTGGACTTGAAAAGGCCGATGTGACCGGTGAAATATCCTATGATCCGTTCAACCATGAGTTTATGACCTATACCCGAAGTGAAAAAATCCAACGGGTGGCTCAACGGATACCATTACAGAAAGTGATGGGTAAGGAAAAGGGTGACTTGCTTGTGGTGGGGTGGGGAGGAACCTACGGAGCTCTCTTTACAGCTGTCAAAGAGCTGCAGTCGGATAAGTATAATATCAGTCTGGCTCAGTTTAATTATATCAATCCGTTACCCACCAATACAGCGGAGATTTTTTCAGGATTCAGGAAAATTGTGGTTTGCGAACTCAACCTGGGACAATTTGTAAATTATCTGCGGAGCCAGTTGCCGCAGTTCACCTACCTTCAATGCAACAAAATTCAGGGCCTGCCCTTTTTAATATCTGAACTGAAGATAAGATTTAAAGACATCCTTAAAAAAGAACAGAAATCATGACATTCGAAGGCAATCATTGCGAAATCTCTGCACAGGATTTTAAAATGGACAAACCTGCGCGCTGGTGCCCGGGTTGCGGCGGTCACGCCGTACTGGCTGCCGTGCAAAGGGCGCTGCCGGCATGCGGGACAAAGATCGAGAACGTGGTCTTCGTTTCCGGTATCGGATGCTCATCACGGTTCCCCTATTATATTAACACATACGGTTTTCACGGACTACATGGAAGAGGAGCTGCCATTGCAACAGGAATTAAAATAGCCAATCCCAATCTCAGCGTTTGGCTGGTTACCGGTGACGGCGATTCAATGGCCATAGGCGGTAACCATTTCATTCACCTGCTGCGCAGAAATCTGGATATTAACATTCTGCTGTTTAATAACAAAATTTACGGGCTTACCAAAGGACAGTATTCTCCGACCACTCCAAAAGGCACTGTTACCAAGTCATCACCTGACGGGACCATTGAAAATCCTTTTTTGCCGGGTGAGCTGGCCATGGGTGCACAGGGAACTTTCTTTGCCAGGGTTGTTGACAACAACATGGATATGATGATGGATGTTTTTACCCAGGCGGCCCAGCATAAAGGCACCTCGCTGGTTGAAGTACTTCAGAATTGCGTTATTTTTAATGATGACATCCACATAGAAATCGCCGATAAGAATCTGCGGGAGGAAAACCAGCTGTACCTGGAGCATGGAAAGCCTATGCTTTTTGGCAAGGACAGGAAAAAAGGAATCATACAAACCGGAGGCAAATTCTATATAGTGAAAATCGGAGAAAACGGCGTCCGGCAGGAAGACATTCTTATACACGACGCTTACAAGTATGATGATACACGGCATTATATGCTGGCCCGTATGATCCTCCCCGATTACCCCGCAGCCATGGGAGTGATCCGCTGCACCGACAGCACCATTTATGAAGATGCCCTCTACAACCAGATTGAACATGCCCGGCACAAATCATTGATAAAATCGGTCGACGACCTGCTGACAAGCGGGAATACATTCAGGATGGGGTGAGCTTGATGGTAAGCAGTATTCAGTAATCGGTAACCGGTGCTGAAATACCGAATACCGGATACCGAATACCGAATACCGGTTACTTTTTAAAAGCTTGTCCCTTTTTTATGTAATTTTAATCCCATACTATTCCCCTCTGTATGCCCAGGAAATTTGACGTAAGCAATATCGACACCTATTATTTTTCGGATACCTCCTTTAATCTCTTGATGCAGAACCGGATCAGGAGGGTTCTGGTGGTCTGCAGCAGCTATGACTTTTTCATGCTCGAAGAAGATGGACGGATTGACGAGCATATATTCAATGAATATGTTTCCCTTAACCTTCGCTATCCTCCCGTATTTGTGCACGCTGATTCGGCAAAAAGAGCCTTTTCGTTACTCGACAGTGACCGCATAGACCTGATCATTGAAATGCTCAGCATCGGGGATTACGATACTTTTGAGCTGGCAAAACAGCTAAAGGAAAAATATCCCACTATCCCCATTGTCATTCTCACCCATTTTTCACGCGAGGTATCGCTAAAACTTGAAAACGAAGATCTTACTGCCATCGATTATGTATTTTGCTGGCTGGGCAATGCTGATCTTCTGCTGGCCATAATCAAGCTTATTGAGGACAGGAGGAATGCTGATTTTGATATTCAGCAGGTGGGTGTTCAGGCGATCCTGCTCGTGGAAGACTCCATTCGGTTTGTCTCTTCCTTCCTCCCCAACCTATATCAGATTGTGCTGCAACAGTCCATGGAGTTCATGAAGGAAGCCCTGAATGAACATCAGAAAATGCTGCGCCGCCGCGGTCGGCCCAAGGTTATCCTGGCCCAGAACTATGATGAGGCCGTTGCTGTCTATGAAAAGTACAAGAAGAATATCCTGGGCATCATTTCCGACGTAAGCTTTAAGAAAACAGCCAACCGGAAAGATCCGAAATTTCAGGGAGGTATTGAATTCTGCAAACTCGTGAGGGCCGATGACAAGAATATACCTTTTTTGCTGCAGTCTTCAGATCTTGCTTATGAAAAGTATGCCCGGGAAATGGGCGTGGGATTTCTGCATAAGCATTCCAAGAACCTATCCAATGAAGTAAAAGATTATATCATCCGTAATTTTGGTTTTGGCGAATTTGTATTCCGTCACCCGGAGACCCAGGAGCCCTTTGCTGTAGCGTCTGACCTGAAGGAATTACAGCAGATCATCATGAAGATACCGGATGAAGTGCTTTTATACCACGGACGGCATGATGACATATCCAAATGGCTGAATGCGCGCGCCCTTTTTCCCATTGCCCGGATCTTTAAACCGATCCAGAATGAAGATTTTACAAGCATTGATGACCTGCGCAAATATATTTACAGGGCCATATCCAGTTTCCGCACCAGCAAAGCCATCGGTACTATAGCCGAATTTGATAAACATGTGTATGATGAATACCTGAGGTTTTCACGCATAGGAGGCGGTTCGCTGGGGGGCAAGGCAAGGGGACTTGCGTTTTTTAACGCTGTTATCCAGCAGGAAAAAATAAACGAGAGGTTCAACAATGTGATCATCTCCATTCCCCGTACCGTTGTTTTAAGTACAGAGGTATATGAAGAATTCATGGAAAGTAATGATCTCTACAAAACGGGAATGGAGGGACACGCGGATGAAGAAGTACTCATCCGTTTCATCAAAGGCAAGTTGCCCGATTATGTGTACGACGACCTTGAAGCCATCCTGATCCATGCCAGAAACCCCATCGCGGTCAGATCTTCCAGCAAGCTCGAAGACTCCTATTATCAACCCTTTGCCGGCATCTATAACACCTATATGATACCGGTTACAAGAGACACAGCCTTGTCGTTGCGACTGCTCGAAACAGCCATCAAAAGCGTATATGCATCGGTGTATTTTAAAACCAGCAAGGCATACGTTTCTGCCACATCCAATATTATCGATGAGGAAAAAATGGGAATTATCCTGCAGGAGGTCTGCGGAAACCGTTATGGGGATTACTTTTATCCCATCCTGGCTGGTGTGGCACGATCCATCAATTTTTACCCCATCAGTCCCGAAAAGCCAAATGACGGCATAGCCAGCGTTGCTTTCGGGCTGGGCAAGCTGATTGTGGAAGGGGGAGCCGCATTGCGATTCTCTCCCAGGTACCCTGCCAAAATTTTACAGCTTTCAAATCCGGAAATGGCCCTGCGCGAAACGCAGAAGTTTTTCTTCGCCCTGGATATGAATCCTGAAAGTTTTAAGCCTTCTCCGGATGATAAAATTAACCTGGTAAGGCTTAACATTACCGATGCAGAAAGTCACGGAACCCTGCGGTATGTCTCATCTGTGTATGACTTTGACAACCATATGATCCGGGATACTTTTGACTACCCGGGAAAAAAGATAATCACCTTTGCCAATATTCTGCAATATAATTCTTTCCCCCTGGCCGAAATACTGGATACCTTGCTGCAGCTGGGACAGCAGGCTATGAATAATCCCATCGAGATTGAATTTGCCGCGAATCTTGATACACCGGAAGGAGAACCGAAAATATTCAATTTTCTCCAGATCAGGCCTATTGTGATCAATGAGCAAAGCATTAATTTCAGGATTGACAAGGTAAATCCTGACGATGTCATACTCTATTCTGAAAAGGCCATGGGCAATGGAGTTTATAATTCCATCAGCAATATTGTGTATATTAAACCCGATGCTTTTAATTCAGCCCGTAACAAGGACATCGCTTTGGAGGTGGAAAAAATAAACGAAAAACTCTCCGGCAACCGGCAGAACTACATTCTGATCGGCCCCGGCCGCTGGGGATCCGGCGATCCGTGGCTGGGCATACCGATCAAATGGGCTCAGATCTCAGCCGCCAGGATCATTGTGGAATCAGGGCTGGAACATTACCGTATCGACCCCTCGCAGGGAACCCATTTTTTCCATAATCTCACTACATTCGGCGTTGGCTATCTGACTATTAACCCTTATCTGAATGACGGGATTTATAATGTTGATTTTCTCAATGCACAGCCGGCAGCATTTGAATCAGCCTATATCCGGCATATTGCCTTTCAGCATCCCATAAAAGTGGAGATTGACGGGAAGCACAATAAGGCAGTGGTTTATAAGCCGAATGGCAACCCGTAATCAGTGAAAAGTGAAACCTGTCTGCCGGCAGGCAGAAACGAACAGTGAAAGATGAACCGTTAACGGTGACCTACCATGTCCCTCGTCCCTGAAAAAAAAGCCAGTTCCTTAAACGGAACTGGCTCAAACATATAGATCCCGAAATTGTTATTCCAACCCTAATTTTTTCTTAACCATCGGCAGGATATCAATGGTATTGTCTGCGGCAAAAACAATGGTGCCCACAGCCATGTCAAAGATATAGGTAAATCCGTTCTCCCTGGCCACGTCATTCACTGCTTTCAATGCTTTATCCTGGATCGGTTTGAAAAGCTCGCTTCTTTTCCTGGCTATTTCATTCTGTGCTTCCTGCTGAAAGCTTTGTATGCGCTGCTGCAGGGTTTGCAGTTCTTCCTCCTTGGTGCGCAGGATCAATTCCCCAACCGTTGCATCCTGGGTGAGCTTTGTGTATTCTTCATATTTCTTATTGAATTCAACCTGCAATTGCTCCAGCGTTTCTTCGTATTGTTTGGCAATATTTTCCAGCATCTTCTGTGCCGTGTCACTTTCGGGCATAGCTGCAAAGAGATCATCACTTCTGATATGGCCCAGTTTTATTGCATTTTGCCCCATCACGGCATTTCCAAATATCATGGAAGCTACTACCAGTAAAAGTTTTATATGCCTTTTCATAGATTTTAAATTTTTGCCACAAATGTAAGCAATTAATTTTTATATCCTAATTTTTGCAGTACCTCATCGCTGATATCATACCGCGGATTGGTATAGATCATGGATGGCCCGCTTGAGGTATCAAATATTACCGCATATCCGCCTTCGGTGGCAAGGTCCTTAACCGCTTTATAGATCTCATCCTGGATCGGCTGTATCAGTTCCTGCCGTTTGTTAAAGAGGGCCCCGCTCTGGCCGAAATAGCTCTTCTGAAGCTCCTTTACCTCTTTTTCCCTGTTTACGATCATTTCTTCCCTCTTTTTTCGCATATCTTCAGCCAGCAATACCCTTTCGGCCTGATAATCCTTGTACATCTGGTCGATTTCAGCATATTTGGCCTCAATTTCCTTCTGCCAGTCCTGGGATACCTTATCCAGCTGTTCCTTGGCAGCTTTGTAGGATGGTATATTGTTCAATATATATTCGGTATCAACGAATGCATATTTTTGGGCAACCGCCATTAAAACACTGACACACAATCCGGTCAGCAGTAATACTATTTTTTTCATAATTCCAGATATTAATAAGTTACTAATGGATCCAACCAGTATACTTTCAAATATAATACCAAACTATATTACCGGTTGAAGAATATATCATTCAAACCATCAAATCTTCAAACCCTTATGATACCAGAGCCTACAGGCTACAGGCTACAGGCTAAAGACTAAAGACTACAGCCCACAGCCTAAATCCCTAAACACCTAAACCGCTAAACTGCTCCACATTCAAAGCTTAGAATTGCTGTCCCATAATAAAGTGAAATTCGCTTCCATGACGCTTGTCCTCGCCGGGTTGCGGATCAAGACCGTATCCCCAGTCAACGCCAAGCATACCAAACATAGGCAGAAATGCCCGTATGCCCACACCCAATGACCGTTTCACAAGGAAGGGATTGAACTCCTTAAAGGTCTGCCAGCAATTGCCTCCGTCAAAAAATACCAGCCCGTAAATGGTAGCTGACTGGTTCAGGGAAAAGGGATACCGCAATTCCAGCGAAAACTTGGAATATACATTTCCATTGTCGATGCCCTTGGAATTTTTCGGGGTAATTTCTCCCTCTTTATAACCTCTCAGGGAAATAATATCGGCACCATAAAGGTTGTAACTGTACATACCGCTGCCGCCCACCCGGAATTTCTCAAACGGAGAAGACCCGATGTCCCTGTTGAAGAAACCCAGGTAACCGAATTCAGCCTTGGCAGCGAGAACAAGGTTCCCGACAAGGCTAGTATACCAGGCTCCGCTGAAGGACCATTTATGATATTCGATCCATTTGTATTTTTCTGTTTCATTACGCGACTCAATTTCTGCTTCAATTGCAGACTCTGTCGCTTCCGGGTTGCTGGTCAGCACATCATTGCGAACAGCATTTTCTTCAGCATCGGTAAGCAGCCAGAAGTTGTCTTTCTTAAAGGCGGAGAAGGGAGGCGTCACCTGAATACCCAGGGTAAAGACCGATCCTTTCCTGGGGTAGATCATCTGGTCCTGAGAACTGCGCGTGAGGGTTGACTTAAAACTTAATATGTTTGAGAAACCACTGCTGATAAAGAAATAAGGCCAGTCATTCAGATGATAGCGTTGATATCCGAGCTCGGTGTACAGCATGAAATAATCATCAGGCCATTTTAAGCGCTTTCCCAGTCCAATAGAAGCTCCATATATCTTAAAAAAGTCATCGTTGGTTTCAATGGATTGCGTAGTATAATAGTTTTTTGTTACGGTATGGTAAAAAGAAACCGAGAAATTATTGGGCTTCTTGCCTCCAAACCATGGTTCCATAAAAGAAAGGTTATAAGCCTGGTAGTATTTTCCGTTCGACTGAGCCCGTATGGAAAGGGACTGTCCGTCTCCTGTGGGCACGGGACGCCAGGCTTCAGGCTCCAGGATATTCCGTATGGAGAAATTGGAAAAGCGTATGCCGACCGTACCGACAAATCCGTAACCACCCCAGCCGCCGGATACTTCAAGCTGATCGTTAGCCCGTTCCTCCAGGTTGTATTCAATATCAACGGTTCCGTCAGCGATATTGGGCAGCGGGTTGGGACTGATGTTTTCGGGATTGAAATGTCCCAGTGTGGCGAGCTCCCTCACAGAACGGATAATATCTGATTTGCTGAACAGCTCGCCCGGCCTTGTTCGCAATTCACGCCGAACAACATGTTCATTGGTCTTGGTATTTCCCTTGATGATCACCCTGTTAATGGTTGCAGGAGAACCTTCTGTTATCCTCATCTCCAGGTCAATCGAGTCACCCGGACAACCGGGAAGAGCCTTGACAAGCTTAAACTTTTCGGCTTGTTCCCGGAAAAAGTTCTTTTGTTTTTCAGGGCAATTAGCCGTATTTGCCGGATTCTGATCTTCAATGATGTTGAGTTCCACCGGATCAACAGAAAAGAACAAATAACCTTCATCCATATATTGGGAGGTGACAGCATCTTCATCAGAAAAGAGCCGTTCTTCAATTCTTTTCTTGTCGTAAATATCTCCCTTTTTCATATTCAGCACGCGGTCGAGTATTTCGGCCGGGTATTTTGTATTGCCTACCCACTGTATATTACGTACATAATATTTTTTCCCTTCTTCAAGCCTGATCTCAAGGGCTATCCTCTTTTCCGATGCAGGAACCTGTGATTCCTCCAGAATCTTTGCATCGCGGTATCCCCGTTCATTGTAAAAGTCAATCAATTTGACCTTGTCTTCGCTGTAATCCTTTTCGATGAACTTTGACGGCTTGAAGAAGTTAATGCTAACCTGCCTGGTTTTCTTCAGCACACGCCTGAGTCTTTTATCATCGAATGCCGTATTTCCCGCAAACTGAATTTCAGCAATCCTGATCTTGTCTTTTTTATTGACATAGATATCCAGGAAAACCTTGTTGATGGCTCCGGTGTCGGCTTTCTGAACCACTTTGATATCGCAGCTGTAAAAGCCTTTTTCAACATAATGCTTACGGATGGCAGTCTTGACATTATTAATGACGTTATCGGTAACCTGACTGCCGGGTTTAAGTTTAATCAATTCCTCGAGGTCTGTGGTTTCCGATTTGTTCACACCATGAATACGTGCTTTTGTGAGCCTTGCCTGTTCGGTTAGCTGAATCTCGATATAAGCATTGATCCCATCCGTTTTTTTCAGCAGCACTTTGACATCGGAAAAAAGGCCGAACTCCCAGAATTTGTCAATGGCATTGGTAATAGCCTCACCCGGGATTGAAATCTCCTGTCCAATGGATAAACCGGAAATATTTACCAGGTAAGACGGTTGGAGGTATCTGACTCCGGTAATGCTGACATCGGCCAGAATATAGTTTTTGGGGCTGCTGTAATCGATGAAGCTTATATCGGTGCTGTCAATCGTTTGCGGAAAGGATGCCAGGAAAGGAACAAACGCAAGGGATAAGGCGATAATTTTCTTCATCGGGATTTAGCTGTTGGTTTTCTCAGTTTTCTGTAATTGTTCGGTCGTCTTTCCAAATCGTCTTTCCCTGCGCTGATAATCAAGCAAGGCTTCATACAGATCTTCCCTTCTGAAGTCAGGCCAGAGTGTTTTGGTAAAATATAGTTCAGTATAGGCAATCTGCCATAATAAAAAGTTGCTTAACCGGTATTCTCCGCTTGTCCTGATCAGCAGCTCAGGTTCGGGCATTCCCGCTGTACTGAGGTATTGCTCAAACAAGCGGGTTTCAATATCATTCGGATGGATTTTCCCTTCTTCGATATGCTTAGCTATGTTCTGAACGGCTCTTATTATTTCCCAACGGGAACTGTAGCTCAGGGCCAGCACCAGATTAAGTCCCGTATTCTGCCGTGTAAAATCGACGGTCCGCAGCAGCTGATTCTGCACATTCTCAGGCAGCGCTGAAATATTACCAATGGATAACAGGCGTACATTATTATCCATTAATGTCTTTGTCTCTGCGCTCATGGTTGAAACAAGCAGGGACATCAATGCGTCAACCTCTGACCTTGGACGCTTCCAGTTCTCGGTTGAAAATGCATACAGGGTCAGGAAATGAATGCCGAGTTCCGCAGCTGCCTCCACGGTATCCCTCACAGCGGCTACTGCATTACGGTGTCCGTATATCCTCTTATTGCCTCTTTTTTGAGCCCAACGCCCATTGCCATCCATGATAATGGCAACATGTTGCGGAAGCTTTTCCGTATTGATAAGTTCCTTCGCAATCCTGGCTGAATCTTTATTCATATGCTGGACAATCTGCGGCAAAATTAAGAAACTTAACCGTAATAAAAATCCCCAGATAGGAATACCAGTCATTATTGTGGATCGGCGACTGAACGCCGGTTGGATTCTCCTGCCCGTCAATCAGATCAGAGAATGCTTTTCTGAAACTCCATTCGAACCCCGTGCTGATTCTTTTTGAGATATTCAGCTTGGCTCCTATACCAAAGGGAAAGGTGAGATGATGATTGGCGCCGGTACCGCTTGACAAGGCCATGGTGAAACCGAGGCCGGCGCTTACATAGGGAGTATATTTGAGGCTGCCGACATTGGGGGTAAAGGGCAGAAAATTAAACTCTGTCTGAAGGTTCAGATCGAGCAATGATGTGCTGAAGGTGACGGGTTCATAGGGACGGTCGGGATGCAACAGTTCGGGAAAATCATGGTCGCTTCCGCTTACCGTGGTATAGTATGCATTTCCGCGGACCGCGAAGCGGGGATTGATGTTCACCCGGTATATTACACCTACGGCCGGTGAAGGATTATAAAAGTGCCTGCTGGGGTTGATGTCCCCCATGTAATAGGAAATGCCACCGATGATGCCAAAGTTTGCATTGCGTTGTGCAAAAACACAGGTGCCCGGGAGGAGAAGTACCAGGATGAATAGTTTGCGCATGGTTAAGGCTGATGTTGATATGACATTCTAACGCAAAATAACTGTTTTTTAGCGCGTAAAATTAAAAAAAAGTAATAAAAAATGTTAAAACACAGAAGAGTAAAAAACCGTCAGAATCTTGCCTTGCGCCACTGCTTGTCCAGAAATATCGGGATGCCCCTTCGGGAGGTGGGAATGCGGTAACTCAGGTTAAGCGTACTGAGCCAGTATACATCATTGTTGTTGGACCAGGGAGTTTGAATCCCGTCGACAAAATCCGACAGTGTGTGACGGTAGCCTAATTCCCAGCCCAGCATCCATTGATCGCTCAGGACGTATTTGAGGCCGACACCTATCGGGAGGGCCAGTGTAATTCCGGTTTCGGGCTTGTAAATGTCGATAGGCCGGCGCTCGACATCGAGCTCTGACCAGTATACCACGCCGCCAACACCGGCAAATACATAGGCTCCGATGGTGGAATAATTGTTGACCATGCCCCTGCGGTTAAACATAGCCGCTGATTTCAGCCTGCGCTCTTCCTGCAGAAAATAAAACTCATACTGCACGGAGGCCTCTATTAAATTGGTGATCGAAATAAATTGCCGTTGCTCGTTCCGTGAGTTGTTAAAATCTTCATTCCGGCTATATCCGTAATCAAGATTGAACTTCAGGGCCATTTTCGGATCCAGCTTATACCGTAAGGCCGTATAAATGGTTGGCCTTGTATTTCTAAATGTTATGTCCCTAATAAAGAGAAGGTTAGTGGCATTAGGGGCTCCGCCCAGGTCCCCGTATACATTCGTGGTCCCTATACCCAGCGCAGCTTCATATCGCAGCATTTTCCACTGCTGTGAGAAGGAAGGCAAAGCCATAAGCCCTAAAAAAACCGGCAGGAATAAACGCTTAAGCATCTGTTTTATAACATTCCTAACAAAGATAACAAAATTACCAAGAAAATATTATTGCTTCATTAAAATAACATCAACACCTATTTCTCTTCGTCAACAATATCCTTGTCAACCAGTATCCTTCCGCAATATTCACATACAATGATCTTTTTGCGTGAACGGATATCCAGCTGACGCTGGGGAGGGATCTGGTTAAAACAGCCACCGCAGGCATCACGCTCAACGGATACAACCGCCAGTCCGTTCCGGGCATTTTTCCGGATCTTCTTGTATGCCGTGAGCAGTCTTTCTTCTATCATCTTCTCGTATTCAAGCCGGCTGCTCACCAATACCTCTTCCTCTTTCTGGGTATCTGACGTAATTTCTTCCAGCTCTCCTTTTTTGGATTCCAGGTCGTTTTTGCGCTCTTCCAGCTTCTTTTTTGATTCTTCAATCAGATCGGCCTTTTCTTTCACCAGCACATGGAATTCCTTGATCCTTTTTTCGCATAACTCAATTTCAAGTGTCTGATATTCAATCTCTTTTGACAAGGAATCAAATTCCCGGTTATTGCGCACATTGTTCTGCTGTTCTTTGTATTTTTTAATATGATCCTTGGCCGCGCTGATCTCACTCTTCTTAGCTCCTGCAGAAGTTTCCAGGCTCTTTACCTCTTCCTGAAACTTATCGATGCGGGTTTGCAATCCGGCAATTTCATCTTCCAGGTCCTGCACTTCAAGCGGAAGTTCTCCCCTGAGCGTTCTGATCTTGTCAATCTCTGAATTGATTCGCTGGAGTTTGTATAAGGCCCTCAATTTTTCCTCAACAGGAAGTTCAATAACATCGGGTACTGATTTTTTTGATTCTGCCATATTTAAAAGTACTTTATCGGATTTGTGTTCACTTTTGAAAATCGGATGGCAAAGGTAGGGAATTTTTTTGTAAGAAATTCATAAAATATTTCATTCGTATATTGCTCGGTTTCAAAATGACCGGCATCAATTAACAGGAGTTCATCAGCTGCATCACTGAATTGGTGGTACTTTATATCACCGGTTATAAAGGCATTGGCTCCTGAAGCAATAGCCTGCCGGATAAGAAAAGATCCACTTCCCCCGCAGCAGGCAACGGTTTTTATAAGTTCTTTGGCTGTCCCTGAATAGCGGATAACGGGACATGCAAGGCGTTTTTTGACGTGTGAGAGAAAATCAGGCAAATCCAGGCCGGTATCCAGTTCCCCTATCATCCCGGCTCCAGCCATCGGGTATAGCTGTTCCAATGGATAGATATCATAGGCTACCTCCTCATAGGGATGGGCGGCCAGCATGGCGGAGACAACAGCTGTTTGCATTGCTTTTGAGAATATCGTTTCAATGCGTACCTCTTTTTCAAAATGCAGTTTCCCTTTTTCCCCGGCAAAGGGATTGGTGTCTGCCGAGCCACGGAAACTGCCCATGCCTTCCAGGTTATAGCTGCACTGGTCATAGTTGCCGATATGTCCTGCTCCGGCACCGAAAAGAGCCGACCTTACCTTATCGGCATGATCAACAGGAACAAAAGTCACCAGCTTTCGCAGTTCTCCGGCAACCGGAGCCAGGATACGGGGATTCATGATCCCCAGCTTCTCTGCCAGTTTCCGGCTTACCCCTGCAGATACATTGTCCAGGTTGGTATGGGCAGAAAAAACAGCTATCTTATGACGGATCGCCCTGAGAAGAACCCTTTCTGTCCGGTCCTTTCCGGTGATGCTCCTGAGTGGCGAAAAAATCAGCGGATGATGCGAAATAATGAGGTTAATTTGGTTAGCTATAGCTTCCTCCAGCACTTCCTCGGTAACATCCACCGAAAGAAGAGCTGCCCGGATCTCGTCCTGCGGACTTCCGACAGCCAAACCGGTGTTGTCATAGGATTCCTGATAGGATGCCGGCGCAAGTTCCTCAAGCGCTGCAATAATTTCCGATAATCTCATGTAACAGATTGCTAAAGCGATTCCTTGATTTCCAGCAGTACGTTTTTTATTTCAGTCAGGGTTCTGACGACTTCGAAATTATTAACGGTGTCCTCGCGGTTTTCCTTGAGCTTTTTCCTGGCCCCGGCGAGTGTCATACCCCTTTCTTTCACCAGATGAAAGATGAGGTTGAAATTTTCAATGTCCTGCTTGGTAAAAAACCGGTTCCCCTTTTTGTTCTTTTTGGGCTTGATGATGTCAAATTCCTTCTCCCAGAAGCGGATTAGCGAAGCATTTACCTGGAACATACGGGCTACCTCACCGATGGAATAGTAAAGCTTCTCCACTTTCTTTTCTTTGTATGGCATGGGTTAATGAAACTTAAATAAAATTCTAATTTAATAAATAAATTAAAATACGCCAATAAATTATGGTTATTTACCTAAACAATAAAAATAACCATCACGGCAGGCAACATATAGTTTTTTGTTGTGCACAACCGGCGTTGCTTCAAAAGGGCCTGAAAAACTGTCTATTTTGTTGAAATTGAATTCTTTGTCATAGCTGTAAAGCTTCAGGCCGTCATAGCCGGCCGCTATAATTCTGTCGCCGGTAATCAGCGGCGTGGAGATGGACGGGCCGATACTATCCTTGAAACGGATCACGGGTGTGGGGTATTTTTTTATTCCGTCAGGTCCGCTGACATTGTATTTTTTCCTTACAGCCGTATGTTCAACAACATACAAATATCCGTCAAGGGCCATAAAAGCAGACAGATAGGGGAGCGTGCCATCATGATATGCATCGTTAACCCCTGCGGATCCGATAATACCTCCTTCCCAGTTATTGTAGTCCTTGTTACCGGTCGGCAGATACCAGACCACGGACGATTTTGGCGGTTTCTGCGGATTAAGCTTAAAGGCCCCTCCCTTGCCTTTAATATATTGTTTTTCAACGGTAACGATCAGGCAGCTGTCATCGGTGACCACAGCAGAGCCATCGATATCCGAACCGATGAAGAAATCCCATGTAAGTACTTGTTTTGTAAGATCATATCCATAAATGTGGCCCGATCCGGAAGCAATGTAAACTACCCCGTTCAGCAGGCATGGCGATGATTCTGTTACAATGTTTTTGTTGTGCGCTATAACATCGTTTTGGGTATACAAGGGTATTTCCTGCCGGATATGCGGTTGCAGCATTCCATCCAGGGAGTCGGCCTGACCTGGATCCGGACTTAAAACGGTAAACAGGGAGTTTTCAAGGCCGATGTAAGCCGTATCGCCGATCATCAGGGCTGAACCATCCACATCACGGCTGTAGCTGTCCGTCCATTTTACATCCAAACGCCAGAGTTCCCTGCCCGTTCCATAAGATACCGCCCGGTAACTGGGTATGTGTTTTGTGTCAAGATAATTGCCGACGCCCAGCCGGCTTCCCTGTAAAATAACCAGCCGGTCATCCGGCTGATCCGCTTTCCGGTTTTCCCAAAGGGTGCCTGTCCCTTTGATTACATCATCGAAAGTGTATTCCCACAGAATCTCTCCGGTGCGGGCATTGATCTTTTTCAGCTTATGGTCAAAGGATCCCTGGATCAGAATGAGACTTGTGTCTTCCCTTATCAGCAAGGGCTGACCGGTCCACCCCGCTCCTTCCCATTTACGGGAACCCAGTTTACGGGAAATGACAGTCTCGCCTTCTCCAAGGTATAGCTTCCAGTTGAGGGAGAGATCAGCGGGCGCTTCATTGCCGTAATAATTTCTTTTCTCATTGCCCAGGAAGGTTGGAATGATCAGCTCGATCTGATGACCTGACCCCAGGGTGTCCTGCAGGGTAGGGCGGTATAATACCGTATCTGTTTCCTTTGAAACGGACAACGGGAACGAGAAAGCACAGGTTAAAGCAAGGGCAGGAATTGTATACCGGCTGATCTTTGACATCACTTACTGCGACAATCGGCAGATGGATTAATCAAAAGTCTGGCCCATACTCATGGAGATCTCGATCATCTTGTCGTATTCTTCAGCCGTGAGGTCGTTGAAGAAGTAATTAATAGGATTTACCTTGTCGCCGTTCCTGAGCACTTCATAATGCAGATGAGGTGCGGTTGAAAGGCCTGTATTACCCACTATGGCAATAACATCACCCCGTTTCACTTTTTGTCCCTGTTTGATATTGAAACCGTTCAGATGCGCGTACAGGGTTTTCATGCCGTATCCGTGATCAATGATCGCGCAATTACCGTAACCCCGTTGCGACGATTCAATTCTTTCAACCGTACCGTCACCGGTAGCATAAACTTCGGTTCCCGTCGGGGCGGTGAAATCAATGCCGTAATGGAATTTTCTGATCTTGTATATCGGATGGATCCTGAATCCCCAGCCTGAGGCTGTTCTTGTCAGGTCTTTATTGGCAATAGGCTGAATGGCGGGGATGGAGGCCAGCATTTTTTCCTTGCTCATCGCCATGTCAATCAGCTCATCATAGGATTTCGATTGAACGACGATCTTCCGGGTTATCTTATCAAGTCTTTTGGAGGTTTGTGTTACAAGTTTCGGATCGGCCATCTTCTGCAGCTCATCGTACCGGTCAGAACCGCCGATACCGGCTTCACGCACCGAGGAATTAATGGGTTCGGCTTCAAATATGGTGCGGTACAAATTATCATCGCGCTGCTGCATATCCTGCAAAGCGAGGGTTATCTTATCCAGTTGCTTATTGAATAACTCAATATTAACAAGAAGTTCGCTGTTCTGCCTTTTTAAGCCCTTGACCTCCGGTGTGTCGAACAAAAAAGAGTAAACTATTACACCAATAATGCTGATGACAAAAAATATGAGAGAGTATCCAAGTACTTTGAGGATCTTCTGCCGGAAGGTTGTTTCAATCCTTGAATAACTTAAGGACTCAGGATTGAATTTGTACTTTGCCTTTGCCATTGCTGAGAGAATTTATGTTATAATCGGTTATGTTAATTAGTTTTCTCTGTCAATAAATGAAATTCGTCATCGGTCAGATCGTCGGAATAATAGAAAACCGGATTTACGGGTTTACCTTCATAAAGGACTTCGTAATGCAGATGAGGACCGGTTGACCTGCCTGAATTACCCACCAGGCCTATCACTTCTCCCCTTTTTACCAGCTCGCCTTCAGCAACAAAGAACTTTTCAAGATGTCCATATCGGGTGCTATACCCGAACGAGTGATTGATAACTAACTCATTTCCATAACCTGTACGTGAATATTTTAATAAGGTTACAGTTCCGTCACCGGTAGCATATATTTTTGTTCCCGGTGCAGCAACGAAATCCAAACCATAATGATCTGCTTCTTCGTGACAGAAAGGATCAGAACGCTTTCCGAAAAATGAACTGATCAGCATCATATTCTCTCGCGCAATGGGTTGAATGGCAGGGATTGTAGTATGTTTCTTTTCTTTCTCAAGGGCAGTTTCTTCCAGTGTCTCGAACGAGTTTAACTGAATATTCAACTGACCGTCCAGTTGATGTATTTTGGTTTTTACACTGCGGGAAAGGGATCTTTCCGGCAAAAAAGCTTTGGCTTGCGCTGAACCTCCCGAACCGGCCGTACGCATTGTTAGCGGCATCGTATCAACACCCAGGATAATGCGGTACATATTGTCACGCGGGAAATAATGCTCCGCCAGGATGAGCCCGACACTATCACAGGCCATGGCCAGACGGTTCATTTCAGATTCAAGAAAAGTGATTTTCTTTGTTAAAGCGTATTTTTCAGGTGCATAGGCAAAATGATACAGCATGGTTCCTGCTATTCCTGAAAAGACAATAGCCAGCAATGATACAGATATAAAATTAATGACCCTTCTTCTGCCGGATTTATGAATCTCCTCAAAAGCCAGTGTATGATCGTTATAATAATATAGTTTCTTCCGCCGGATCAATGAAAAGCAATCAGTTAATTATTAAAAACTTAGGGAAACCAACAAATCTATGAGAAAAAATTTAATTTTGCAAAGCTTTTAGGTTCAGATATCGAATGAAAAAGTAATTATTTTATCCATTCTCCAAAAATGTTCCATGAATTCTGCATCCGTACGACAAAAATTCCTTGAATTCTTCAGATCAAAAGGGCATGAAATAGGTTCGTCATCTCCCATGGTGATTAAAAACGACCCGACGCTGATGTTTACCAACGCAGGCATGAACCAGTTCAAGGATATTTTTCTGGGGACGGCTCCTGTCCATTCTCCGCGTGTTGCCAACTCCCAGAAATGCCTCCGGGTGTCGGGAAAACATAATGACCTCGAAGAAGTCGGGCATGACTGCTACCATCATACCATGTTTGAGATGCTCGGCAACTGGTCATTCGGAGACTACTTCAAAAAAGAGGCCATTGACTGGGCCTGGGAATTGCTGGTGCAGGAATTCAGGATACCGGCGGAAAGAATTTATGCAACCATATTTGAGGGCAGTGAGGGAGAGAGAATTGACATGGACAGGGAAGCGCTGAGTTACTGGAAACAATACCTGAGTGAAGACCATATACTGACCGGCTCAAAAAAAGACAATTTCTGGGAAATGGGTGAATCCGGACCTTGCGGGCCATGTTCGGAGATCCATATCGACCTGCGCCAGGATATGGAACGCAAACAGATCAGTGGAAGGGATCTGGTGAACAAGGGCAATCCGCTGGTCATTGAGATCTGGAACCTGGTATTTATCCAGTATAACCGCCGCGCTTCCGGTGAACTTGAACGGTTGCCCAAAAGACATGTAGATACCGGGATGGGCTTTGAGCGTTTGTGCATGGTGCTTCAGCAGAAGACTTCAAATTATGATACGGATATATTCCAACCTTTGATCCAGCGTGTTTCTGCACTTTGCGAAAAAAAGTACGGCGCGGAAGAAAAAGCCGACACCGCTATGCGGGTGATATCTGACCACCTCAGGGCCATTGCATTTTCCATAGCGGATGGACAGATACCTTCCAATACCAAGGCAGGATATGTGATCCGAAGGATATTACGAAGGGCAGTGCGGTATTATTATACCTACCTGGGCCAGAAAAAACCGCTGATCTATCAGCTTGTTCCTGCCCTTGTTTCCTCTATGGGGCCTGCATATCCCGAACTTCAGGCACAACAGCAATTCATTGAAAAAGTGATCCGCGAAGAAGAACTCTCCTTTCTGCGAACCCTTGAAAGCGGCATTAAACGCCTTGATCAGATAATTGAAGAGATTAAAAGCAAAGGATCATCAGCTGTCGGTGGCAAACAGGCTTTTGAACTGTATGATACCTATGGATTCCCGCTTGACCTCACCGAACTTATCCTGAAGGAGAATAACCTTACGGTAATAAGCGCTGAATTTGATACGGAGATGAAGAAGCAGCGTGAACGGTCGAAATCGGCGGCCGCTGTTGATACCGAAGACTGGATCATTTTACGGGATGATGCCGGAGGTCAGCCATTCATAGGGTATGACCAAACAGCCGGAGAGGTCAGCATCACCCGCTACCGGAAAGTGAAATCCAAAGACGGCGAAGTCTATCATCTTGTATTCAACCAGACTCCGTTCTATGCAGAAAGTGGAGGTCAGGTGGGTGATACAGGTTATATTGCCCAGGGCGCCCATAAAATTACGGTTATCAATACGGTAAAGGAACACAACCTGAACATTCACCTGACCCAAAAGCTTCCGGCCGATGTCACCGCTACCCTTCACGCACAGGTTGACGTGGAAGCCAGGTCTGATACGGCGAAAAACCATACAGCCACACACCTGCTGCATTACGCCCTGCGCACCTTGCTGGGGCAGCATGTTGAACAAAAGGGATCACTCGTTCATCCTGATTATCTGAGATTTGACTTTTCCCATTTTCAGAAATTGACCGAGGCGGAAATGCTAAAGGTCGAGACCATGGTTAATGAGATGATACGGAATAACCACCCTGCCCATATCCGCGAGGAAAGCTTTGAAGATGCTAAGAAGGCAGGAGCTATGGCGCTGTTTGGAGAAAAATACGGAGACCGGGTCAGGATGGTCCGGTTTGGAAACTCAATCGAATTATGCGGTGGCACACATACCGACAATACCTGCCGGATTGGTTCGTTTAAGATCGTTTCAGAAAGCTCCATTGCTGCCGGAATCCGGCGCATTGAAGCTATCACCGGCAGAAAGGTTGATGAATATGTTGAAAAACAGGAATCAGCCCTAAGGGAAATGAGTTCATTGCTGGGAAATCCTCCGGACCTGGTAAAGGCTGTTAAGAACCTGCTGGATGAAAAGGCGGAAATCCAGAAAAAGATGGAATCCTTTAACCGCCAACAGATCGATGCAACCAAAAGCACCCTCCTGAACCAGGTTAGAAAAATCGGAGACATTAACCTGATTTACGGGGAGACAACCCTGCTGGATTCGGCTGAAGCAGTGAAGGATACTGCATATCAGCTCAGATCACAGGTGGAAAATCTGTTCCTGGTTTTGGGATCACTGATTGGCGGTAAACCTCTGCTTACGGTAATGTTATCGGATAATCTGGTGAAGGAAAAGGGCCTGAATGCTGCTGAAATCGTCAGGATGGCCGCCAGGGAAATACAGGGCGGGGGAGGAGGACAACCCTTTTATGCCACAGCCGGTGGTAAAAATCCCGCAGGAATGTCAAAGGCGATCGAAAAGGCGGTGGAATATATAAAAAACAAATAGACCTGCAATCATCATAAATCTTTTGGTTAGACCTGTTTTGTGGTTTTATGCCGCCAGAAAGGCTCAATACCGGTTGATGTTATCAATTCCTTCACTTTCTGTATGTCAATGGCAATCCCGATCCCGTTTCCCGATGATTTATAGATCTCGTTGGAAAGCTGTTTGATCTGCTTTTGCCAGGCGATCAGCACCTGAATAGGATCGACTCCTTTTATGTCAATCTCTCCCTGGGCATGCTCCAGCATTTTAACATTCGATTTGATGATCTCGATCATCTGCTCATAAGCTTTGTTCTTAAGATCGAGCTTATAACCGATAATCCCCAGGACTTCCTGGGTCTCGAGGTCAATGAGCGGACTGCCGGAATTCCCCCAGATGATCGATCCGTCAAATTGAAGATACCGTATTTCATTATGAAAAACAAAGGTTGAGAGAATCCCTGATTTTATGGTCAGGTTTGGATTATCGTATTGAAAACCCATAACGGCAACTGACTGGCCGATCCCTATGGATCCGCTGTTTGCCAGGGGCAGGGATGGGATATTCTCAAACTCCATGTCCGTTGTGCTGATCATGGCAAACCCGGTTATCTCTTCATCGTAAGAGGTTATCAGTACATCGGAGAAATCATGCTGGGTGAGGCGGGCGGATGCCGCAGGTGTGAATCCGTCGTCAGCAACAAACTGGATCTCTGCTATTTCATAGCTGTGAGGCTTATTGACAAGATCACTGGTAAAAATATAATTCCCGGATTTAAATCCTGTTACGGCCAGCACTTCTATATCGTTACTGTTGATAAAACGTATCGAGCATACTGATTTACAGCACTTTCGCCAGATACTTTTGTAAAGTTTCAACATAGGCTTGATTACACTGGATTCTTGTGCAAAAGAACAAAAAAATCGGGTTATTTGGTTATTTGCCGGTAAGATTTTCACTTCAAGCCTGATCAGATAAAACAATATTTTGTTAATATGCTTTTAATCAATAAGTTGAAAAATAACTAATACATAAAAAAACCAGGAACCTGATGATTCCTGGTACCAAAAACCCTAAAAATTAAACCTAAAAATTAGAAAACCCTGAGAAATTAATTGTTAACCCTAACTAAACCTAAAATCTATGAAACTAACCTGATTAATAAACGGGTAAAAAAAACGTTTGTTACATTTTAACCCCATTTTTTTATAAATAACTTCAAAATATATGCCAATTAACAATTAACAATTAACAATTAACAATTAACAATTAAACAACCGATTACCAATTACCGCTTACCTCCTCACCCCCTGTCCCCTCTCCACCCTGGAGAGGGGCGATACCTTGTGCTTTGGTTAAGTCATCTCTAAAGAACTAATAATAAATG
>Ga0105100_10000246_pt1 | contig 31898 bp, 28 predicted proteins | sample PPLLak12cMay2015_2_FD_87033 | JGI IMG/M metagenome (GOLD analysis project Ga0105100, IMG submission 87033) | Freshwater sediment microbial communities from Prairie Pothole Lake near Jamestown, North Dakota, USA - PPLs Lake P8 Core (1) Depth... | ecosystem: Environmental > Aquatic > Freshwater >... | reverse complement strand
TCGGTGTGGCCGGTGTAATACGAGCCATCAGCACATTGGAGGATATATACCCAGAAGGGTTTCATACTCGTCTCTTCTCCTCAATCCAGTCGAGCATTCCGTTCGGGCTGAGCTTGTCGAAGCCCATGCTCACCATGATCAGCCCATCTTGCACCCTTCGACAAGCTCAGGGTGTCCGGTGGAGTGCCGTGTCCGGTGGAGTGCCGTGTCGGGTGGAGTGCCGTGTCGGGTGGAGTGACGTGTCGGGTGGAGTGCAGTGAACAGTGGAATGAATTGACCAGTGGAAAGATCTGAAGAGTGGAATGATCTGAAAAGTGGAATGATCTGAACAGTGGAAATACCGCACGGTTTGCTCTTCAACGTAGGTTAGGGAGGCAGAAATCAGCTGCTTGTCATGGCTCTCCATCATATCCAGTTTGGAGGAACGGGCTTGATCTGGTTGTCTTGACAACCGGCAGGGGTTGAGGGTAGATGTTGCCTGGAAAGTGTCAGCGGCCATGCTGGATGCGGCGCACCGCCGGCCGGGCACCGGAGCACAGACTGTCAGGACATGGATTGGATGATGCTCAACCCTCAATCGCCTGTACCGCTTTATCACCAGCTTTCCGAGATCATCCTCGCCAGGATACGCTCGGGCGAATACGCCCCCGGGCATCGCATACCCTCCGAGCCGGCGCTCGCAGCGGCCTACGGCATCGGTCGCCCCACCGTCAGGCAGGCCATCGATGTGCTGGTTCGCAGGCGGTTTCTTCTGCGGCGAAGGGGATCGGGCACTTATGTCCGGCCGGAGCCGGAGGAAGTCGATTTGTTCTCCCTGGCAGGCACCATGTCGGCGTTTCAGAAGAAGGGCATCTCGGTTGTCTCGCGGATCATCGAAAAGACGGGCCTGAGGTCGGTCCATGATGATCCGGAGAACCCTTTCTCAGATCGCGAGGCGATCTTTCTGGCCCGGCTCAGCCTGGTGGAAGATGTGCCAGTCCTGCTCGAGGAGATCTACATGCAACCGGAGCTGTTTCCGGGGATTGAGAAGATCGACCTCTCCGGGCAGTCCCTCTCCCAGATCGTGGATGAGCGCTATCACATGCGGCCTTCCGGCGGGAGGCAGAACTTCCGGATCGGATACATGGACGGGCCGAGGGCCCGGCGCCTGGGCGTCTCAACCTCAGCGCCCATACTCCTGGTTAAGCGATTTCTCACGTTTTCCGCAGCCGAAAACGCCGTCTACTCGGCGCTCTACTGTCGAACCGACCAGTTTGTGTTCTCCCAGACCATCGGGGGGCTTGCCGCGGAGTGACGGGGCGAGTAGCGCTCTGCAACATGCTGCTAAGTACAGCTCAAAAGAATATGGTTTTCATATTCCTCTTGAGTCATCCCCGCATGCCTCAGGCGGGGATCCAGTCATCTCAAAGCCTCTGGATTCCCGCCAGGGACGTGCGGGAATGACGATTGACAGGTTCACTCAAAGGTGTGGAGGTGTACCGAGGATCTTTGCGCCGAAGCGTGTCACGCCGCAGTAGAGTGGATCTCCAGAATCCCCTTGGCCCCCATGCTGCAGGATGTCGAATCCAGGTAAAGCCTGATGCTGCGCTCCAGCCTGTCCATGATCCGACGGAATTCGGCCTCGTCGGGCTCCAGCAGGGTCATACGGAATCCCTGGAGCGGCGTGTTGAAGGAGGAAAGGGGCACCACGCAAATGCCCGTGGAGGCGAGCAGGTGATAGACGAAGCGCTTGTCGGGCTGCATCTCGGGGTCGGTGGCAAGCTCTTCCACCAGAATCCTGGCTTCGCGGTTGTGGATGGGAAGGCTCTGCCGATGATTCAGGACCTCCGTCTCAAACACCACGCTCATGTAGAATGCGCCATTGGTTCGGTTGATCCGGATGCCCGGAATGTCCTTCAGCTTCTCATAGGCCAGGTTTGAAAATCTCTCGTAGCGTCGGCACCGCTCGCCCAGGTAGGCCTGGTACTCCGGGTGCTCCAGGATGCGCGGGATGGCTCGCTGAGGCAGCGTGGTGGAGCAGACCTCGACCATCTTGGCATTGATGATGGACTGGACGTACCGGAAAAAGTCGGGATCCTTGTCGGCGTTGTAGATCTCGACCCAGCCGCAGCGCGATCCAGGCCAGGGCAGCTCTTTGGAAATCCCGTTCATGGCCAGCCCCGGCACGTCGCCGATGAGATCGGCCAAGGGTTTGGTCCTCTGGTCGTTGTAAACCAGATTCTGGTAGATCTCGTCGGCGATGAGGAAAAGGTCGAACTCGCGGGCTATGGCGACGATCTCGCACAGGATCTCCTCCGGATAGACGGCTCCCGTGGGATTGTCGGGGTTGATGATCAGGATGCCCGCAACGGACGGGTTGTACTGCACGCTTCGGCGCAGCTCCCGGAGGTCCGGGTACCAGTGATTCTGCGGATCCAGGGGATAAGTCACCGGAGCCTGACCGGCGTGGGCGGCCTCGGAGGATGAATGGGTCGTGTAGGTGGGCGAGGGGGTGATGACTCGGGCGGTGCTCCGAAGAAGGCCGTAGATCTTGGTGATGGCTTCCCCGAGGCCGTTGAAAAAGAGGATGTCATTGGGGCAGATGTGGACGCCGCCGTTACGGTTTCGGTGGGCGGCCAGGAACTCCCGGGTCTCCAGGATCCCCTGGGTGTGGCAGTACCCGTACGAGCAGTCCTGCATGGCGAGGTCCGCCACGATGCGCTTCATCCACTCGGGGATCTTTTCGCCCTTGGCCACCGGGTCTCCGATGTTCTCCAGATTCACCTTGATCCCCAGTTGCTGCAACTTCTCGACGACGCGGATGATGTTGCGGATCTCGTACGTCAGCTTGCCGGCGCCCATGTGCACGATGTCGGTTCTCATCTTTCCCCTGGCCTTCCTTTCATTTTGATGGTCTGTCGCACGAACCCTCGGGCCGGAAAACAAGAAAGGCCGCGAGTGGTTCGCAGCCCTTAAACAAAAAGGGCTGCGGTGAACGCCCGCAGCCCTGAGTTTTCAAACTTGGAGGATCAGATCCTCACCTCTCCCTCAGACCCGCGGGCATTAGGGCCGCCGCCGCTGCCGCCGCGACTGCTGCCGCTGCGGCGTTGCTGGCGTAACGAGCTCTGCTGACTGCGAAACTGGAAGAGGCCATGATCTTCCCGATAAACTTGAGTTTTTTAAAAGCTCACCCCATCTGGGTGAGGCGAATACTAACCGAAGCAAATCTCAGCTGTCACGAAAAAAATCGGCTCCATGAGGGATGAGCATGAAAAAAGGCTGTCGCTGCTTCAACCCGCGTCATGCTGATAACTGGATTCTGCAGAGTAAAAAAAGGTGAGGGATGCGCCGATGAACCCCTCGCCGGTACGTCCTCCCCAGAGGTGGTGGACGAAGATCCCCAGCATGGCCAGGACCCTCAACGCATCCACCTGGGGAACCGTGAATCGGCCGGCGGGCTTTTTCATCCTGCGGGCGCCTTCCCTGAATCAGCCGCCGGAACGTTTCCCTTCCGACTCTCGTCGATGTGGTGGAGGGTTGCTCCGACGGGGGCAAAGGACAGGAACAGGATGTTGGCGAAGGGAATGAGGAAGCAAAGCCCAAAACCCAGGTGAAAGAAGAGGTTCGTCTTCAAAAAACTCACGCGGTTCCGGAACGGGATGAACTGGCGCGCGGGGATGATGTCCGTATTGTCCCAGGCCAATAGCACGGCGGCCGCCAGAGATGAGAGGATCGCGATGACGGGTCCCAGGGGCGTCAGCCAGCCGAAGATCATGAGCAGTGTGCTCACGAGCACGGGCAAAATGGTCCGTGGGACTTCCTGCCCGAGCAGGTAAACAAACTGTTTGGCCATGGACATGCTGGAGGGTGCGGTGACCGCCCCCGTGAGCATCTTCTCGGTGGCTCGAGACATGATGTCCATGATGACCGCTCCGAAGAGGATCTGGCCTGTCAAATACGAAAAGACGGCAGACGTCGCCACCAAGCCGAGAGTCAGGAGCCAGGAGAACACATACCACAACCAGACCAGCCAGGAACTTTCGGGCTTCTTCCAGATGAGGCCCGACAGTTCATTGTGGTGAGCGAGCACGAGCCCTGCGATGACGAAAGCCAGGATCACCATGACCAGAAACCGCAGGAGACCCAACATCAGGAGCCGGGGGGTTCTGATCCCCAGCCACAATCCTCGAAAGTTGTAGATGATACCGCTGAACATCTGCATCTTCTCCGAGTTGGTCCATCCGAGTGTCACGAGTGGTTTAGATAGTGAGTACAGGTAGCTATACTCGTTAAGGGACAGAAGTTTCGTTTGCCGCTCGCCCCCTTCGATACCTCAGGACAGGCTTCGATACCTCAGGGCGAACGCTACATTTGAACCTTCACGAGTATAACAGCCAACAGCTAAGAGCTGACAGCCAACAGCTGATCGCTGGTTGCACGACTATGGCGTTCAATGCACGCCGTCTGAGACTGCCGCAGGCCCGCCGCGATGAGTCTTCATGAGCAGGGTCAACGGGACCAGGGCGACGGTGAGCCATGCAAAAAGCCAGAAAACGTCGTTGAACGCCAGCATGTTCGCCTGTCGCAGCACCTCGCGATAAAGGCCGGCCAGCAGAAGCTTCGATTGGGTCATCCCTTCGGCAAGGCCTGGAGCGGCCTGGGAGAGCTGCGCCGCGTATTCCCGAAGTGCGGGGTTGAAGGGCGTCACATGCTCCACAAGGAAGTTCTGGTGGAGCTGGGAGCGCTGCGACAGCAGCGTCGCGCTCACGGCCACCCCGAAGCTCCCCCCCAGGTTTCTCAGGAGGTTGAAGATTCCCGATGCGTTTCCCATCTGTTCCCGGGGAATGTTGACATACGTGGAGCCCGCCAGTGGGACAAAAAAGAGCCCGATGCCGAATCCCTGGATGAACCGGGGCAGTGCGATGGAAACGAAATCCGCCCCGAGATTCAGCCCGCCCATGAGCCAGAGCGAATAGGCCATGGTGAAAAGCCCAACCGCGAGCAGCACCTTGGGCTTGACCCCCCTCTTCATGAGGATGCCGGCAATGGGCATGATGAAAAGACTCGCCACTCCCCCGGGCCCCAGGACATACCCCGCCCAGACCGCCGTGTAGCCCATGAGCGTCTGAGCGTAGAGGGGCAGCAGCACGAAGCCCCCGAAGAGGCAGAAGAATCCCATGAACATGATGATGTTTCCGGCGGTGAAGGTGCGGTCTCGAAATACCCTCAGGTCCACCACTGGATGCTCAGCTCTGAGCTCCACGATGACAAACAGGGTCAAGGCAACGATGCAGATGATGCTGAGCGCGATAATAAAGGTGGAATCGAACCAGTCCTCACGCTCTCCCTTGTCGAGCACGATCTGGAGGCACCCGAGGCCGAGGGCGATGAGGAAGAGTCCCCAGCGGTCGATGTGGAACTTGGCTCGGCGGATGTATGGAGGGTCGTGAATGAGGAGGGCCGCCATGGCCACCGCCATGACTCCGAAGGGCAGATTGATGTAGAAAACCCAGCGCCAGGCCCAGTTGTCGGTGATCCAGCCCCCCACCACGGGGCCGAGAATGGGGGCAAAAACCACCCCCATGCCGAAGACGGCCATGGCGACCCCGTGCTCCGCAACGGGAAAGGCTTCCAGGAGAATCGCCTGGGAGAGGGGCTGAAGCCCGCCCCCTCCGAGTCCCTGGAGGATTCGGGCAATCACCAGGACTTCCAGCGATGGGGCTGCGCCGCACAGCAGGGATGCGAAAGTAAACAGTGTGATGGAGAAGATGAGGTAGCGCTTGCGTCCGAACACGCTGGCCAGCCAGCCGGTGATGGGGATGACGATGGCGTTCGCCACCAGGTAGGAGGTCAGGACCCAGGTCACTTCATCGAGGCCGGCGCTGAGGCTTCCCTGCACGTGCGGCAGTGAGACGTTCACGACGCTCGTGTCCATGACCTCGAGGAATGTGGGCAGGATGACCGTGAGGGCGACGATCCATTTGCTCGTCTGGGGAGTTGCAGCGGGAGGATTCATCCAGGAGGCCTTTCAGCGGAGCCCATGCCCATCTGAGTCATCAAAGAGCCAGGCGGGCAGGAGGAACAACGGTTTCGCCGTCCTGCGACCCCGCTGGATCGTTCGTGCGAGGAAAACAAGTCTAGTCTCAACAGGCGCAAGGGTCAATGCCGGGATTCCCCCCCAGCCCCCGAGAGGCCAACGGCTTTCGTGTCTTTCCAGTTCCACCATTTCAAGAGCTCCGGATCGGGATGGTCGTGTGAGGCGAAATACACGGCACAGCGCATTACGTAGAGCATGCAGCGATCGATTTGGGACTGCCGGTGCCTGCAAAGGCTGCGATACATCGCCTGGGGATCCTGGCCCTTGAGCTCCTCGACGGATCGGTACCCGAGATCGAAAAGGTCCTGAGCCACACTGTCTCCGACTCCGGGAATCCGTTTCAGGTTTTGGAGAATGGCGTTCTTTTCGTCTCCCGTCATGGTCGGAGTCCTCGGCTCTTCATTGGAATCTCCTGAAAATGTTCATGATTCTGCCGGAAATGCTCCGGATGAAGTCCATGATCCCGCTGGATTCGAGCAAAACGGCAACCCAGATCATCAGCAGGGCCGCAGGAACAATGAGGAGCACCGCAAAACCTGACCATTTCATAAACCGCCTCCGCTGGGTCGCCGAGTAGACTCCCGCCCGAATCGACAGAAACGCTGGATATGGTGACCGGCAACCGCAAAGGTGGCCATATTCCCTTTACGTCACCCCCTGCTATGAGAAGTTTCAGGTTTCAGGTTTCTGGTTTCTGGTTGAAAACCAGCCCCCCATGAGCCTTATCATCGTTTAGGGTGCCTCAAACAGGCGTGAGGGACTGCCGCAATCATTCTTCGAACAGGGACGGATTCTCTTCCACAATCCGGTCGATGGCCTCCTGGACGTCATCCCATGTGTCTCTTGGCTCGGCGTGCTCGATTTCTTCAAAGCGCAACAGCACGGCCGTCCAGTCAATGCCTTCCCTGAGGCACTGTTCCATGACTGATATGGGTAGGGATTTGAGGGACTGACTGTCCCAGAGCACCGTGATTCTGGGCGCTTCGTCTTCAAAGACGACGACGTCCGAAGTCCTGCCCTGCCAGCCTGAGAAATCCACCCCGAAGTCCTGGGCCCGGACCCCGCTCTTCACCACGACGGGCTCATCGTAGCGGAAGGGGGACAGCTGGATGAGATGGTCGTCCACATTGAAGAGCCCCTGCTGACCTTTGACGGGGAAGGGGATCACCGGGCGCACGTCCTCGAGAATCCATGAGTAGGCTTCGGGATCGAATGCGTCCATGAGGGCTTTCTCGTCATCCCCTTTCCTCATGAGTCGTGCATCGGCAAGGCGGACGACACAGAGCGCGTGGCCGTAGAGGAAGACGCAGCCGTATTCCTCCTCCAGATCCTCCATGTCCTCCTTGGGAAAGGCCGGCTTGCCGGACGAACAGATGAGCAGATCCCCTCGGTGCAGGGTATCCCAGGTTCGGACTTCAACGGTTTTCTGGCCGCTCAGGATCTCCAGCGCGAAAGGCTGTTGCACACTCAAAGCTTTCATCAGCATCCTTTCCGGATCTGAAAGTGAGTACAAAAAACTGGGTTTCATCGCTGCCCTTATGCTATCAGATTGCGAGGGGTTTGTTCGAATGGAAAACAGCTGGAAAATCGGATCGAAGACTTGCCTCCTCCGGCGCAAGTGTTCAAGACTTTTTGATGGTTCGTGATAATGGGGGAAGAAGGATGGCTCAGCACCTGCCCAACCGAGAAGACGCCTGGAAGATCCTGAATGAGCACAACAGCAGCGACTCACTCATCAAGCATGCCCTGGCCGTGGAGGGGGTCATGCGCCACATGGCTGAGAAATCGGGCGAAGACGCCGATCTGTGGGGCATCATCGGACTGGTTCACGACCTGGACTACGAGCGATTTCCCGATCAGCACTGCACCAAGACCGAAGAGCTGCTCAAGGAGCGCGGCTGGCCCCAGGAATATGTCCGGGCCGTCGTGTCTCATGGCTGGGGGCTGTGCTCCGATGTGGAGCCTCGATCCCTGCTCGAGAAGACGCTCTACGCCGTGGACGAGCTCGTGGGCTTCGTTACAGCCTGTGCCCTGGTGCGTCCGTCCAGGAGCGTCATGGACCTTGATGCCAGGTCGGTACTGAAGAAATGGAAGCAGAAGAGCTTTGCTGCCAGCGTCAACCGCGAGGTGATCGAGAAGGGCGCCGCCATGCTGGAGGTCGACCTGAACGTGCTGGTCCAGGAGGTTATCGCGGGGATGCGCAAGGTCGCTCCGCAGATAGGCCTCTAGACCGTGTCCTGCAGCAGTGAGGAATGGCCTGATCCGTACCCGAATTTTCCTGGAGAAGATTTCTATGGGCGGTTCCTCATGGGCCTTCGGGCCAGCCTGAACAAAGAAAAGGCACACTGGGGCTACTTTTCAACTCGAAACCCGAAACCCGAAACTCGTAACTTTTCATAGCAGATCGGATGGTGATGATGCAGGGAACCGTGCTTTTCGCTTTCCTCCTCACCCTGCTTGCCGGATTGTCCACGGGTGTGGGAAGTGCCATCGCGTTTTTCGGCAAACGGACCAACACGACCTTTCTCTCCGTTGCTCTCGGCTTCTCGGCGGGGGTGATGATCTACGTCTCCTTCGTCGAGATTCTGAGAAAGGCTCAGGACAAGCTGATTCTGGATTATGGCGTGGTGAAAGGGTCCTGGATCACCGCAGCTTCATTTTTTGCGGGGATGATGTTCATCGCACTGGTGGACCGATTGGTTCCGAGCCCCGAGAATCCCCACGAAGCCAGAGCCCTGGAGGAGATGAGGCACCCGACCGATGAGAGCCTCCACCGAATGGGGAGGTTTGCCGCGCTGGCCATAGCCATCCACAATTTCCCCGAAGGCCTGGCCACGTTCGTTTCAGCCCTCTCGGACCCTCAGCTGGGTATTTCCATCGCCTTCGCCATCGCTCTGCACAACATCCCCGAAGGGATTTCCGTGTCGGTTCCGGTCTATTTTGCGACGGGAAGCAAGAAGAAGGCCTTCTGGCTCTCCTTTTGCTCCGGCCTGTCGGAGCCCCTCGGGGCCATTGTGGGCTATTTTATCCTGCGCTCCTTCTTTTCTCCCCTGCTCTTTGGCGTTTTGTTCGCGGCCGTGGCCGGAATCATGGTCTTCATCTCCATCGACGAACTGTTCCCCACGGCCAAGAAGTACGGCGAGGGGCATGCGGCGGTCTATGGACTCGTGGGAGGCATGGGGGTGATGGCTCTCAGCCTCCTCATGTTCCTCTCCTGAGTACGGTCGCTGAGTGTGTTCAGGCCATCGCGGTTCTCAGGCGTGTGGCGGTGAGATGGGCCTGGCGGATGGGCTCCGGGATGCGGTAGCGGCGCAGGCATTGTCGGATGAGCTCCGTTGAGGAGGGGATGTCCGCCAGATGCCCCGGCGAAACATAGACCGGTTTCACCCCGTCTCGCGTGCACAGCACGCGGCCCACGGGCTCGCCATCGAGGGCCAAGACGCTCGACTCCCCCCTCTTCCAGGCGAACGGATCGAAATCCCCGCACAGCCGCTTTTTGGCACAGCCGACTGTTGGAATCCCGAGGCATAATCCCAGGTGGGCGGCCAATCCGAACCTCCTTGGATGAGCGATGCCCTGACCGTCACAAAGGAGCACATCGGGTGGACGCTTCAGGCTGCTGAAAGCGTCCACCAGAGTGGGGATTTCACGGAAGGAAAGGAGTCCCGGGACGTAGGGGAATCGAGCCGGGGCAACGGCGTGGACTGACTCGAGGGGATCCAGGTCCGGCCAGGTGAACGTGAGCATCACCGCAACCAGCTGATTCGAGGATTTGACATAGCCGATGTCCGAGGCGCCCAGGACGTCGAAACGCTCGGGCAGCGGCCTCACTTGAAGCTGCTCCACAAGCTCGAGCTGCAGCGCCCTGGCTTCAGCGGGAGTCAGCTTCCAGATGTCCCTGCAATGCACCATGGCGCGCCGGGTCGGCCTCTACGAGCAACGCGAGAAGCCGCAGGCCCTGCAGACGATGCATCCACCCTCGTGCTCGACGGAGGCGCCGCAATCGGGGCAGGCCCCCATCTCGTCTCCCACGTGGGCGATGTTGGCGCGGGCCTGGTGGTTGAGCACCTTGGCGATGGCGTCGGAGCACGAGACCACCTGCTCGCCGTTTCTCCAAACGGGGGACGGACACCGGATTCCCATCAGCTGCCGGATGATGGCTTCCGCCTTGACGCCGGAGCGCAGCGCCAGGGAGATGAGGCGGCTCGTCGCTTCGATCTGGGCATAGGCGCAGCCGCCCGCTTTTCCCATCTGGGCGAAGACCTCGCAGAACCCGTACTCATCGGTGTTGATGGTGACGTAAAGCTTCCCGCAGCCCGTGTTGATGCGCTCGGTGACCCCCGTGGTCATCTCCGGGCGGGGGCGGGGCTCGACCTGTGGGTACTGCGGTTTCCGCTGGATGTTCAGGACCTGGACGTCGCGGCTGCCGTCCCGGTAGATGGTGATCCCCTTGCAGCCCATGCTGAAGGCCATGAGATAGGCGTTGGCCACGTCCTCGACGGTGGCGCTGTTGGGGAAGTTGATCGTTTTGCTCACGGCGTTGTCCGTGTGCTTCTGGAACGCGGCCTGGATCCGGATGTGCCACTCGGGGTCCACGTCATGGGAGACGACGAAGACTCGGCGAACGTCTTCGGGAATCTCTGAAAAGCTCTGGATGCTGCCCTTTTCGGCGATCCGTTTCATGAGCGTTTCCGAGTAGAAGCCGCGCTCCTGGGCCACTTTTTGGAATAATGGGTGGGCCTCGACCAGTTCCTGGTTGTCCAGCACCTTGCGCACGAAGCTGATGGCGAAGACCGGCTCGATGCCGCTGGAACAGCCGGCGATGATGCTGATGGTGCCGGTGGGAGCGATGGTGGTCGTGGTGGCATGGCGCATGAACGGTGTGGCGGCGCGATCGTAGGTGGAGCCCGTGTAGTTGGGGAAGTTGCCGCGCTTCTCACCGTAGTGGGCCGAAGCCGCCTTGGATTCCTTCTGGATGAAGGCCATCACCTCTTCGGCCTTCTCCACCGCCTGCTCGGAATCGTAGGGCACGCCGAGGGCGATGAGCAGATCTGCAAAGCCCATGACTCCAAGGCCGATCTTTCGGTTGGCCTTGGTCAGTTCCTCGATCTGGGGCAGCGGGTAGTTGTTGACCTCGATGACGTTGTCCAGGAAGTGCACCGCATCCCAGACCACCCGATTCAGTCTTTCGAAATCGATGGCGCCATCGGCCACCATCTGGGCAAGGTTGATGGATCCGAGGTTGCATGACTCATAGGGCAGGAGGGGCTGTTCCCCGCACGGGTTGGTGCTTTCGATTCGGCCCACGTGGGGCGTCGGGTTGTCGCGATTCATGGCGTCGATGAAGATGATGCCCGGCTCGCCGTTGTTCCATGCGGATTGGACGATCTGTTCGAACACCTGGCGGGCGTCCAACGATTGGACCTTCTCCCCGGTCCTCGGGTTGATGAGGTCGTAGGCTCCATTGGCTTCCAGGGCCTTCATGAATGCGTCGGTCACCGCCACCGAGATGTTGAAGTTCGTCAATCTCTCGTTCAGGGTCTTGCAGACGATGAACCGCTCGATGTCCGGGTGATCGATGCGCAGGATGCCCATGTTTGCGCCGCGGCGGGTACCGCCCTGCTTGACCGTCTCCGTCGCCGTGTCGAACACGGTCATGAAGGAGATGGGACCGCTCGCCACGCCCTGGGTGGACAGGACCTTGTCGCTCTCGGGCCGTATTCTCGAGAATGAAAACCCCGTCCCTCCGCCGCTCTTGTGGATCATGGCGGCGTGCTTGATGGCTTCGAAGATGGAATCGATGGAATCTTCGACGGGGAGGACGAAGCAGGCCGAGAGCTGCCCCAGCCTCCTTCCGGCATTCATGAGAGTGGGCGAGTTGGGGATGAAGTCGAGGGACGTCATGAGCCGGTAGAAATTTCTGGCCGTCTCTTCCACCTGGTCTTCGCCCTCGAAGGATGCGTCCGCACGAGCGACAGCCCGCGCCACGCGCCAGAAGAGCTCCACGGGGCTTTCAATGGGCTCGCTCTGGTCGTCTTTCTTGAGGTAGCGCTTCTTCAATACGATCTGTGCATTCTGGGACAGGTTCGGCGGGGGGAGGTTTTTGTCCGGCGGCATGGGCCTGGTCTCTTGTCTCTCCAAAAGTTGAGCTGACTCATTGGCTTGTGCGATGGTCGTATCTAACATTTGATTGTATCCTCTCATGAAACGAGGGCAAGCTCCCCGCCGGTCCATGCGGACCGCTCGTTGCTGTTGCTGTTTCGTTCGGTTGTCTCATGGGTCAGAATCTGGCTCATCATAGGAAAAAAACAATGGGTGTCAAAAGCTAATTTGTCATGGGATAAGGGGGGGTTTGCCTCAAGGGCAAGATTTCATGACAAAAAATGGGCGATGGGATTTTCACCCATCTGGCGAATTGCCGATGAATGATTAAATTCGGCATGGAAAAAGTTCAAAATTGTTCATTATGAAGATCTGCCCGACACTGCCATCGTTCAATGCCGGGGTCGGGAATTCAGAAGCGTTTGGCTGTATCGGGGTGAGACTACGAATAAATATCAGTGTGCTGACAGGAGATGCACATCATGGCAAGGGCAGTGGGTATCGATCTCGGAACCACCAACTCGGTCGTGGCCGTTTGGGAAGACGGCAGGCCCACAGTGATTCCGAGCGCTGAAGGAGCTCGAACAACGCCGTCCGTGGTGGCCTATGCAGAGGACGGGCAGCGTCTGGTGGGGCACGCGGGCAGGAGGCAGGCCATCCTCAATCCCACCGGCACCATCTATTCGGCCAAGCGATTCGTGGGTCGCAAGTGGGGGGAGGTGGATGAAGAGTCGAAGATCGTTGCATGCGGCGTGGATCGCGGTCCGAACGACGCGGTCCGCTTCGATGTCCGCGGCCTGATGATTGCGCCGGAAGAGGTCTCGGCGCAGATCCTGCGCAAGCTCGTGGAAGACGCGTCGAAATATCTCGGGGAGAAGGTTACGGAAGCCGTGATCACCGTTCCGGCCTACTTCAACGATGCTCAGCGCCAGGCCACCAAAAACGCAGGCGAGATCGCAGGCCTGAAGGTGCTCCGGATCATCAATGAGCCGACGGCTGCAGCCCTGGCCTACGGGCTCGAGAAGAGCCGGAACGAAACGATCCTGGTCTTCGACCTGGGCGGCGGCACTTTCGATGTTTCCATCCTGGATGTGGGCGAGGGCGTCTGCGAGGTGCGCTCCACTTCCGGTGACACGCATCTGGGAGGGGACGACTTCGACAAGCGGATCGTGGACTGGATGGCGGAGGAGCTCATAAAGGGCACGGGCATGGACGTCCGCGGCGACCGGCAGGCGCTGCAGAGGTTCTACGAGGCGGCCGAAAAAGCCAAGTGCGAGCTTTCGACCACGTTGGAGGCTCAGATCAGCCTGCCCTTCCTCACGGCCGACGCATCCGGCCCCAAGCATCTGGCGATGAAGCTCACCCGGGCGGTTTTCGAAAGCCTGACTCATGAGCTGATTCAACGCTGCATGAAACCTGTCGAGCAGGCCCTGGCCGATGCCAGGCTCACGGCCCGCGACATCGACGAGGTGATCCTGGTGGGCGGGTCCACGCGGATCCCTGCCGTGCAGGAACTGGTGAAGCGGCTGACGGGTGGCAGGCAGCCCAGCATGAGCGTCAATCCCGACGAGGTGGTGGCTGTGGGGGCGGCGGTTCAGGCGGCCATCCTCCAGGGTGATGTGGCCGACGTGGTGCTTCTGGATGTGATTCCGCTCTCTCTCGGGGTGGAGACCCTGGGCGGCGCCATGACCCGGCTCATCGAGCGCAACACGACGATCCCTTCACGCCGCGAAGAGCTCTTCTCGACGGCCGAGGACATGCAGACCGCGGTGGACATTTTCTTACTGCAGGGTGAGCGGGAAATGGCCGGAGACAACCGCGTGCTGGGCCGCTTCCGGCTCGAGGGGATCCGGCCGGCACCGCGCGGCATCCCGCAGATCAAGGTGACGTTCGACATCGATGCCAACGGCATACTCAACGTGACGGCACGGGACCAGGAGTCGGGGCGCGAGCAGACGGTGACCATCTCGGATTCCACCAATCTTTCGAGAGAGGACGTCGAGCGGATGGTCCAGGAGGCACAGCATCACGCCGTGCAGGATCTTGCTCGGCGGGAGACGGTGGAAGCCAGGAACCGGACGGATTCACTGGCCTACGAGCTGGGGCGGCTGATGAAAGACCTTGCGGAAAAGGTGCCTTTGCATGAAAAAGCTCGTTGTGAGCAGCTCATTCAGGATGCGGCCGGCGCTGTCAAGGACGAGAGCGTGGGCAAAGAGAAATATCTGGGGCTCGCGAGCGACCTGCAGCAGGCCTTGCAGATGATATCGGCGATGGCCTGTCGGCAGGAGGGGCCTCGAGCTTAAGGCCCACGGACGGGTCGGGGAAGGCCCGGAGCTGATGAGGATGTGATCGATGCCGAATTCAGCGAGCGATAACCCATGAGCGACAATCGGGACGAGAGACTATGGCAGTGACCTTCAGAGACTACTATGAAGTTCTAGGGGTGCCCCGCACGGCTTCCCAGGATGAGATCCAGCGTACCTACCGGAAGCTGGCCAGGAAATACCATCCGGATGTGAACAAGGCCAAGGACGCGGAGGAGCGCTTCAAGGAGGTCGGTGAGGCCTACGAAGTCCTGAAAGACCCGGACAAGCGCTCCAAATACGACCAGTTGGGAGCCAACTGGAAGGATGGCCAGGAGTTTCGGCCACCGCCCGGCTGGGAGCAGCCTTTCGGGTCTGGCTCGGGCACGGGCGGGCAGACCGAGTTCAAGTGGAGCTCAGGCGGCGGGGATTTCAGCGACTTCTTCGAGATGCTTTTCGGTGGGCATGGGTTCCGTTCGGCGGGGGCTCGCGGCGGAGGCGCCGGCCGGGGACCGGTCTGGAGCCAGGCGGGTGCCGATCAGGAGGCTGTCGTCCGCATCCGTCTGGAGGATGCCTTCCATGGGGCTACCCGGTCCATCACCCTGCAGTCCCAGACCGTCACTCCCGACGGCAAGGTTTCCGTCCAGGAGAGGAGCTACGAGGTCAGGATTCCGGTGGGTGTCCTGCCGGGTCAGAGGATTCGATTGAGCGGGCAGGGCGGGGAAGGCATGGGAGGCGGCCCCAGGGGAGACCTCTATCTCAAGGCGGAGATCGATCCTCATCCCGTCTACAGGCTGGAAGGACGCGACCTTCACATGACGCTCCACGTTTCGCCCTGGGAGGCCGTTCTGGGGGCCGAAGTCCAGGTCCCGACCCCGTCCGGGCCGGTGACGCTGAAGGTGCCGCCCGGTTCCCAAACCGGCCAGAAGATGCGGCTCCGGGGGAAGGGCATGCCGAATCCCAAAGGCGGTGCGGGGAATCTGATCGCGGTCATCAACATCATGGTTCCCAAGGAGCTTTCGGCAGGTGAGCGGGAGCTGTTCGAGAAGCTCCAGCAGTCGTCGAGCTTCAACCCGCGGGTTTAGACGGTGGAGGTGTGATCCCCATGGCTGAGAGAAACTATTACCTGGTCCATGTGCGAACGACTTCAGGATCGTCTCCCTATGTTTCCCTGACGGAGCTGGCGTGTCGATGCGGTGTTCACCCCGACCTCATCGATCGTTTTGTGGCCCTGGGACTTCTGGACTATGCCGGGCACCCTGCGGGCGGGGAGGCTCATTTCCACGCCGAAGCCATTGGTACCGTGCGCAGGATTCTTCGGCTGCGCAACCAGCTGGGAGTGAACTATGCGGGCATCGGGGTCATTCTGGAGCTGATGAGCCGCATCGATGACCTGGAGGATCAAATCAGGGAGTTGGAGAACAGGCTTCTCGGAGACGGCTGAGTCGGGGGGCTGATCGTATAAAGAAGAGGAGAGAAGAGAGTATGGATTTCAGCAAATTCACGACCAAATCGCAGGAGGCGGTGCAGGCCGCTCAAAACAGGGCTATACGGCATGGACATGTTGAAGTGGACGGGGAGCATTTGCTCCTGGATCTGCTGGAACAGCCGGACGGTTTGATTCCAAAGCTCTTGCTGCGCATGGAAGTGCCGGTGGATGCCGTCAAGGATCGCCTGGAACGGGAGCTCGAGAAGAAGCCCCGTGTGAGCGGGCCGGGCATCGAGCCTGGAAAAGTCTACATCACCCAGCGCCTGAATCGGCTGTTTATCAAAACGATCGAAGAGGCCTCGAGGCTGAAGGATGAATACGTTTCGGCCGAGCACCTGATGCTGGCCTTCATCGATGAGGGGCTGGGGACTCCGGCGGGGAGGATCCTCAAGGATTTCAACATAACGCGGGATGGCTTCCTGCAGACGCTCACGGCGGTGCGCGGTCACCAGCGGGTCACCAGCGCGTCTCCCGAAGGCACCTACGAAGCCTTGCAGAAATATGGCCGGGATCTGGTCCAGGACGCCCGGAACAACAAGCTGGATCCCGTCATCGGACGTGACTCCGAAATCAGGCGGGTCATCCGCATCCTGAGCCGCAAGACGAAAAACAACCCGGTCCTCATCGGGGAGCCGGGTGTCGGGAAGACCGCCATCGTCGAGGGGCTCGCCCACCGCATCGTCCGGGGGGACGTCCCCGAAGGGCTCAAGAACAAGTCGCTGTTTGCCCTCGATATGGGAGCCCTCGTGGCCGGAGCCAAGTTCCGCGGGGAGTTCGAGGAGCGGCTGAAGGCCGTGCTGCAGGAAATCAAGGAATCCGAAGGACGCATCCTGCTCTTCATCGATGAGCTGCACACCATCGTGGGGGCGGGGCGTGCCGAAGGGTCCATGGATGCCGGGAACATGCTCAAACCCATGCTGGCCCGCGGCGAGCTCCATTGCATCGGCGCCACCACCCTGGATGAATATCGGAAGTACATCGAAAAAGATGCCGCCCTGGAGCGACGTTTCCAGCCGGTCCTGGTGGACCAGCCCACGGTGGAGGACACCATCTCCATTCTGCGGGGCCTCAAGGAGCGCTTTGAGGTTCATCACGGGGTCAAGATCCAGGACAGCTCGCTGGTGGCCGCGGCAGTCCTCTCAAACCGTTATATTTCCGACCGTTTTCTGCCCGACAAGGCCATCGACCTGGTGGACGAAGCCTGTGCCATGATCCGCACGGAAATCGACTCCATGCCTGCAGAGCTGGACGAAGCCACAAGGCGGGTGATGCAGCTCGAAATCGAAGAGGCGGCTCTCAAGAAGGAGCGGGACGAGGCGAGCCAGGAGCGGCGGGAAGCCATCCGCAAAGAGATCGCGGAGCTGCGCACCAAGGTGGATACCATGAAGGCTCAGTGGGAGTCCGAGAAGGATGGTATCAAGAGCGTTCAGGCCCTGAGGGAGGAAATCGAGAAGCTTCGCCGCGACATCGAAGTGGCTGAGCGGGAGTATGACCTTCAGAAGGGCGCCGAGCTAAAATATGGCAGGCTGCCGGAGCTGGAGCGACACCTCAAGGAGGAGGAAGGCAAGCTGTCGGAGCGGCAGGGCGGGAATCGGCTGCTGCGCGAGGAAGTGACGGACGACGAGATTGCGGAAATCATCTCTCGGTGGACCGGAATCCCGGTGATGCGTCTCATGGAAGGTGAGCGCGAGAAGCTCCTGAGGCTGGATGAAGTGCTTCATCGGCGCATCATCGGGCAGGATGAGGCGGTGCAGCTGGTCGCCGACGCCGTGATCCGCGCCCGGTCCGGAATCAAGGACCCCCGGCGCCCCATCGGCTCGTTCATCTTCCTCGGGCCCACGGGTGTCGGCAAGACGGAGCTGGGGAAGGCCCTGGCCGAGTCGCTCTTCGACACCGAGGACAACGTGGTCCGGATCGACATGAGCGAATACATGGAGAAGCACACGGTCTCGCGCCTCATTGGAGCGCCTCCCGGCTATGTCGGCTACGAGGAGGGGGGGCAGCTGACGGAGGCCGTTCGGAGAAAGCCCTACAGCGTCATTCTCTTCGATGAAATCGAGAAAGCACATCCGGACGTTTTCAACGTCCTTCTGCAGATCCTGGATGACGGACGACTGACGGATGCGCAGGGGCGCACGGTGGATTTCAAGAACACGGTCATCATCATGACGAGCAACGTCGGCTCGCCCTACCTGCTGGAAGGGGTGACGGACCGTGGGGAGATTCTCGAAGACACACGCAAACGGGTCATGGGAGAGCTTCGGCACCAGTTCAGGCCCGAATTCCTGAACCGCGTGGACGACATCGTGCTGTTCAAGCCCCTCACGCTGGAGGAGATCCGGAAGATCGTGGACCTCCTGACCCGGGATCTCGCCAAACGGCTCAAGGTGCGTCGCATCACGCTGGAGCTGACCGATGCGGGGAGAGACTTCATCGCCGATGCCGGCTTCGATCCCGTCTACGGGGCGAGGCCGCTCAAACGCTACCTCCAGCATTCCCTCGAGACCCGTATTGGCCGGGCGCTTCTGTCCGGAAACGTCCCCGATGGCTCGACCATCGTGGTGGACAGCCAAAACGGTGAATTGGTGGTCTCGCACACGCCTGGGGCTTAGGGACAGAGCATGAAGCCAAACATTGGCATAATGTCGAAGCTCTTTTTGTGGTATTTTGTACTGGTTTCGATTTTTTACGGGACCATTTTCATCCTCTTCATCCATATCCAGGAGATCGTCAGGATATCTGAGGATGTGGTCAGCGAGAATTACAGGATCTCCAATGCATCCAAAAAATTGATCGATAGCCTGCTCTGGATGGAGGAAAATGAAAGTAAATATGACTTGCTCAAGAAAGAGGATTATAAGCAGTACTTTGTCGCTGCCCAAAGGGAATTCGAGGAGAACCTCAACAATATCCTGACGCTGCCTTCGGAGCGGCAGTCTCCCGACAGCGTGTGGCGCAAGCTCTATCACGACTATCTGGCTGAGCTGCCGCCCGCTTATGGCTCCGTGGAGGAGACGGACAGCTCCAAGGCACTCTGGATCCCGGAAGAGATCCTCAATGATTGGATACAGCGGATTTCCAGGGCGCGCACGAAGAACGATCAGGAAATCGAGTCGGAGATGCTGCGGTTGAACCAGCGCGGCCGGACTGCGGTGCATCTCGGCATTGTTGGCCTGGCCATTTCGATCTTCATCGGGTTGCTGGGGACTTTTTTTCTGACTCACTCCATGAATCGACCCTTGAGGGAGCTGCGCAAAGGGATCGGCTCCATTTCCCGGAAGGGCCTGAGCGACCCGATCCCGATTTTGACCAAGGACGAGTTCGGCCAGCTGGCCGGGGCCTTCAACGAAATGGCGCAGCGGCTGAAGGAGGAGGAGCGGATGCGGTCGGATTTCATCTCCATGCTCAGCCATGAAATCCGTACGCCGCTCACGTCCATCCGGGAATCGGTCAACCTCATCGTCGAGGAGGTGATGGGTCCTGTAAACGAGCGGCAGCAGCGGTTCCTTTCCATCGCCAGCGATGAGATTGCGAGGATCTCGGAGCTCCTGAATCACCTGATGCAGATTTCCAGTCTCGAAGCGGGGTTGGTGAAGATTGATCCAAAACCTTTGGATCCTCGATCATTTGTGGTAGGAAGCATACACCGGATGACACCCGCAGCCGAGGCCAAGGGGATATTGCTCGACGCGGAAGTGCCAGGCGACATTCCACAGGTGATGGGGGATGCCGATCACCTGCAGCAGGTGCTTTTGAACCTGGTCGGGAACGCCATCAAATTCTCTCCGGGGGGTGGAAGCGTTGCCGTTCGGGTGCAGCCCGTTCAGGAGGGCGACGAAGACAAGGTGAGTTTTTCTGTTTCGGATTTGGGTCCGGGCATCCCTGAGGACGAGCAGGGATTGATTTTTTATAAGTACTATCGTGCGACGGGTGTGAGGCAGCAGGTCGATGGGGTGGGTTTAGGGCTGAGTATCTCGAAGCAGATTGTGGAGGCCCATGGAGGGAGGATCTGGGTGAAGAGCCAGGTCGGCATGGGAAGTACCTTCGGATTCACGCTGCCGGTGCTTCGAGAAGCATAAGGAATGGAGATGAATCCGGTTCGGGAACAATGCAGGACGCCAAGTAGAGTGCTTTTGTTCATGGTATGGACCGTGTTGATGGGTTTGTCAGGTTGTGCGCCCCTCCCGCACTTGTCTCAGGAGGTCGAGCCTGCGGAGCCGCCGCCGGCTGCAGATGTGATGCTCTGGGAAAAAGGCCTGCAGAATTTCCGAGCGGGTGAATACGATGAAGCGCTCGTTGACTTCGACGTCCTGACGAATGTTGCCCAGAGCGAGCGCTATGCCCGAATGGCTGCTTACGCCTCGGCGAGCGTGCGTCTGATATTGGCTCGCAGCGCCGAGGAGTACAATGAAGCCCTGAAACAATGGGCAGCCTGGGGCGAGCGGGATGCCGCGACGGCCTCGGAGGATCCCAGACTACTCTGGCCTCTGCTGGAAAGGATGGCCCTCACTGGACCTCCCCTGCTGTCCGATGCTGAATCAGGGAAGCCGCTGAAGTCCAAAAAACGGCCACCTCACAAGGCGGAACCGACGAACAGGGATCTGGCAGCTTACAAGAGCCAGGCCCAGGCGAAGGAAAAGGAATCGGAACGACTGAAGACCCGCCTGGAAGCCAGGGACAGGGAAATCCGCCGACTCAAGCAGCAGATCGAATCCCTGGAAGCCATCCACCTCAAGTTGCAGGAGAGGCAGAAGGAGATTTCGTCGCCTTGAAAACTGGTTTCTAGTTTCTGGTTTCTGGTTTCTGGTTTCAAGTATATCCCGGTATGAGTCTCTGTTCCCTTATGAAAAGGGGGAATGCAAGAACCAACAGGGCGTTTTTGCCCGACTGGACTGGCCTTCAGAAACCAGAAATTAGAAACTGGTACAGCCGGGCGCAAGTTGATGACCAGTCCTGGTGGGCAAGATGACCCTTTGCCCACCCTACGGTTCTGAGTGACTCCATCGATCTTCGTAGGGTGGGCACATCTTCTTGTGCCCACCACAACTGCAAAGGGATTTCCGCCCGAATGTACTAGAAACCAGAAACTAGAAACTAGAAACCAGAAACTAGAAACTAGAAACCAGAAACTAGAAACCAGAAACTAGAAACTAGAAACTAGAAACTAGAAACTAGAAACCAGCAACCAGAAACCAGCCCCTCATGCTGGATTGAATCATTGCATGGATAAATCAGCAGGACACAAAGCCACGATACTCGTAGTGGATGACGACGCTCACATTCTGGAAGTCCTGGAAGCGAGACTCAACTCCGCGGGCTATCGTACCTTGACGGCCAAGTCGGCCGCAGCCGGTCTGGACATCGTGAAAAGCCAGGTCGTGGACCTCCTGATCTCGGACGTTCGGATGCCGGGCATGGGCGGTATGGAGCTGCTCAAGGAGGTCAAGGGGCTCCGCCCCGGGCTTCAGGTGATCATGCTCACCGCTTATGGAACGATTCCCGACGCCGTCGATGCGGTCAAAGCAGGGGCGCTGGACTATCTCACCAAGCCGTTTGAGGGGCGCGATCTTCTCAAGAAGGTGAGCGATGTCCTCAAGAGGCCGGCGTGTGCTCGTCACGTACAGGAGGGACTTCCTCCCATCAGCAAAGTGCTGTGGGGAGGGAAGAGCGCCGCCATGGCCGAGCTTTTCGATCTCATCGATCGCATTGCTCCCAGCGACGTGAACGTGCTCCTCCTTGGCGAAAGCGGGGTGGGCAAAGAGCGTGTGGCCCATCTCCTCCACGAGCGGGGCCCCCGCAGAGAGCATCCCTTCGTGGTCGTGGACTGTGGCTCGACGCCGACGGGGCTCCTCGAAAGCGAGCTCTTCGGCCATGTGCGGGGGGCTTTCACCCATGCGATCCGCGACAAGAAAGGGCTCATCGAGGCGGCCGATCACGGTACCCTGTTCCTGGATGAGATTGGAAACATCTCCCCGGAGATGCAGGTTCGGCTGCTGAGGTTCCTGGAAGACCGCAAGATAAGACGCATCGGGGACCTCAAGGAGATTTCCGTGGAGTGCCGGGTCATTGCGGCCACCAACGTGGATTTGCCGGCCGAGGTGGAAGCCGGGAGCTTCCGGGAAGACCTGTACTATCGACTCCGCGTGGTGACCCTCAAGATTCCCCCGCTTCGTGAACGGAGGGAGGATATCCCCATGTTGGCCCAGCATTTCGCGGAATCGTTTTGCGACAGCCATTCGATGCCTCCCGTGAAGCTGCCGCAGGAGACCATCAAGTGGCTCTCCGAGTACCCATGGCCGGGCAACGTGCGGGAGCTTAAAAACGCCATCGAGGCGGGAGCCGTCCTTTGCAGGGATGGAGTCCTTCGCCCCAGCGACCTGCAGCTCAGCGGGCTGCCGGACCGGCCGCTCAAGCCGGTTCACGAGAGCGACTCACTGTCCCTCGAGGAGAGCGAGCGCAATGCCATCCTCCGTGCCCTTCAGCAGGCCGGATGGGTTCAGAAGGATGCCGCCCAGATTCTGGGTATCAGCCGTCGGGCCATCCACTACAAGGTCAAGAAGTACGGCATCGAAACGGGGGCCGGCAAGCGTTCCGCCTCCGAAGGGCCAAACGGGGACGAGGCCCCGTGATTCACTCAGACTCCGGATCGTTTTTGGGCGCAGGCTGAGAGATGCCCAGCTGGGCTTCGATCTTTTCCACGCGGGCCTTCAGCTCCTCAAATTCCTTCATCCGAACCAGGTCAATCGTCTCAACGCCTTTTCGGATGCCGTCCGAAATCTTGCCACTCGCCTCCTCCCACTTCTCTTCACCGCTCTTGATCAGCTCGTCGGCCATTTTCTCCGCCTCATCGGTCGAGAGCTTGCCCTCCACCACGAAGCGCTTGGTCACCTCATGAACCTTTTCGGTGGTCAGGACAACGGCGCCGAGCCCTGCCATGATGGTTTTCTTGATTAAATCGATCATTGCCAGGTTCTCCTCTTTTTCAACGGGAACGCTCAGTCAGTGTACGCTTCAAAATCGGGATCGAGGCTCTGTCTTTCTCCTGCCCCAATTCCTCCTTGACAGTGATCAGGGTCTCAAGGTCGAGGACGCACATGGTGTACTCGCCGATCTTCATGTGCACAGTATGCTGGATGAGCTCCTCGTATCCTTGGTTGATACCGATGGTTCCAGGCAGATCGAGCGGTCCATGGCGCGTCAGGAGAAGCTGGTGGCCCGAAGAGGTCAGATGAATAGCCAAAAAGTCAGCTGCGGGGATTTTCATCCAACAACTTTCGAACCGACTGGATGTGCTGCTGAAGAACCTGCAGACGCTCGGTAGGAGTCAGCGAGAGCATCCATCGGATGAGGGTGACATCAACTCCCGTCTTCGGCGTAGTCGCGGTCACTTTGAGGTGCCTCATCACTCTGGTCCCTGGTCGTCTCGTCTGAGCCCATCTGCACTCACTCCGCGGTGGCGATCTCCCCGCCAAGGTCTCTCATCCTGTAAGTACCACGGTCTCATGCAACATACAACGTGAACAATCCTCACATTTCGTTATCGCCATCGTTTTCGGAGGCTCCCGGTTTCTGTTGTGAATGGTACCGAGGCGGGGTAAAGAGTGCATTGAATAGGATCAGGGCGTGCTTCTGGCGGCTCATACCAGGCAGTAAACCGTGAGGAAGGCTGACGATGGCTCAGGTTTTTTGCAAGCGTGCGTCCTATGATGACTCGATTCTGAGGGGGGTGATCCGCGATTGCCTGGATGCGCTGGGAGGAGAGGGCATTCAGCCTGGCAGTCGGGTTTTGGTCAAGCCCAATCTCCTGGCTCCTGCGCCACCCGATCGGGCCATGCTCACCCACCCGTTGGTGGTGAAGGCGGCGGTGGAATATGCCCTCGACCGCGGAGCTCGGGTGCTCGTGGCGGACAGCCAGGCCATGGGCTCCTTCCAAAAGATTTTGAAGGAAAGCGGCATTGCGGAGGCTCTCCGGGGGGTGAATGTCGAATGCCGGGAGCTCAAGGCATCCGTCCAGGTGGATGTGGGGGAGCCTTTCGGGAAGATCGAAATCGCCGAAGATGCTCTGAATGCGGATGTGATCATTAACCTGCCGAAGCTCAAGACCCACAGCCAGATGCTGCTGACGCTGGCGGTGAAGAACCTGTTCGGCTGTGTGGTGGGGTTGAGAAAGCCGCAGTGGCATCTCCGTGCGGGGGTTGAGCGAGAGCGCTTTGCCGCATTGCTTGTGCGGATCTGTGCCACTTTGAGGCCATCGTTCAACATCCTGGACGGGGTTCTGGCCATGGAGGGCCCGGGGCCGGGCACGGGCGGGGTCCCTCGTCATGTGGGGGTGATCATGGCCAGCCGCGACCCCTTTTCTTTGGATGCGGCCGTGTGCCGGATGCTGGGGTTGTCGCCCGAGGAGCTGTTCACTCATGCCGTTGCGTTGAAATCCGACCTGGTGGACGGGACATGGGAGATCATCGGTGATCTGCCCCAAGTCACTGGATTCAAATTCCCTGAAATGGCCTCGATGCTGTTCGGCCCCAGGGCGCTGCACGGCCTGATGCGCCAGCACCTCCTCCAGCGGCCCGTCATCGATGCCGAGGTCTGCAAGTCCTGCCGGGACTGCGCCAAATACTGTCCAGCCGAAGCCATCACCTTCCAGGGGAAAAAGGCCGCCTTCGACTACGACAAGTGCATCCGGTGCTACTGCTGCCTCGAAGTCTGCCCCCACGGGGCGATGCGTGCGGAAGAGCCTCGCCTCGGGAGGATCTTCAGCGGGATCATCAGGAGGAAGTAGGGATTTCAGTCGGACAGCTCTCACTTTGCCGACCTGGATGGATGGGGATATCTTGCCTCCGATCTCTTCGCCAGTGGGAGGATCTGCAAATATGACTTGACAGGATGCAGTAGTCGTTGTCGTTCTATTCAAGCCCGACCGCAAAGAAGAAGATCTGCTCTAAACAGTTTCAAGTTTCAAGTTTCAAGTTTCAGGTTTCAGGTTTCAGGTTTCAAGTTGAGAGCAGCCCCGCTGTGGGACTTTTCGTTGTTGAGGTTGGCCCGAAGGGCCATGAGAGACTGCAGAAAATGCAAGAGGGGTGCGATGGATTCAATCAAGGAGAGATATGAGAGAGGGCTGCCGGACTCTGAGCTCTCCACAAATCCGGAAGCTCCGCCCTTTTCCTGGGAACCGCCCGCCCGCGTCGGGATCATCGGGGGGCTCGGGGAAATGGGGCACCTCTTCAGCCGATTCTTCCTGGAGCAGGGTTACTCCGTCTCCGTAGCAGATCTGAGCACCACCATCAATGCGAGGGATTTGGCACAATCGTCGGACATTCTGCTTTTTTCTGTCCCGCTCCATCAGACCGAGGAGATCATCCGGCAGCTGGTGCCGCTGACGCGGTCCCATCAACTCCTGATGGATCTGACCAGTTTGAAGGTGGGGCCGGTGCGCGAAATGCTGGAGTCATCGGCCTCGGTGGTCGGGCTTCACCCCATGTTCGGGGGGCGTGTTTCTTCCTTCAGGGGGCAGACCCTGGTGGCATGCCCCGTGCGTGTTGCCGCCGCGGACTGGCAGCGGCTCAAACAACGATTTCTCGACGCAGGACTCCAGGTCAAGGAGTGCACCCCCGAGCATCACGACCGGATGATGAGCATCATTCAGGTGCTTTTTCACATGACGACCATGCTCACGGGAAGAGTCCTCCGGGAGCTGGGTGTCGACATCGCTGAAAGCATGGATTACACGAGTCCCAGCTACAGGCTCGAGATGAACATCCTGGGGCGGATGTTCGCCCAGAATCCCGCGCTGTACTCGGCCATCACCCAGAAGAATCCCTACACGGGCGAGCTGCTGGAGCTTCTTCAGTCAGGGCTCGAGCTTTACCGATCCTGGTATGCGGATGGGGATCTGCAGTCCTTCATCGAGGACTTTGAGCAGAGCGCTCACCACCTGGGGGAGGGCTTCTGCGAGCGGGCTTATGGGGAAAGCTCGGCCCTTCTGGACTTTGTGGTGCGTCAGGCGCTGGAGAACGGAAGGATCACCCGTCCGGTCGGAGTTGGATTCAACGAAGAATCGGAATGATGACAGGCGGAAGAGGGCAACGGGGGGGTCAGCAACAGGCCTCGTCCCCGGAATTGGACCCGCTGATACGTTCGAGGCACTCCTGGATGCAGCTCAGGCAATCCGAAGAGCGTGCACCTTTGGCGCAGAAACGGGCGAAGCCGTCGGGCCACCCCAGGCCGGTTCGAGGGCAGAGCTTCATGAATTCCAGGAAATGGACCATGCGATCAATGGCCACGGGGTCGATGGCATGCTCGATTCGGCATGCGTTGGCCTCGGCCTGCTCCGGATCCAGCTGGAGCGTGGTCATGAAGAATTCTTTGAGGGTATCGTGGCGGTGGATGATGTCTGTGGCGATTCGCCGGCCCTCGGGCGTCAGCGTGACATAGCTGTAGGGGCTGTAGTTGATGAGGCCCCGAGCAGCCAGTGCTTTGAGCGCTCCCGTAACCGAGGCGCGCTGGACGTTCATCTGGTCCGCAATGTCCTTGGCCCGAGCCACTCGCTGGGATTGCTCCAGGTGGTGAATCACTTCCAGGTAATCTTCCAGGCTGGCGGAAAGGCCTTCGGTTTGATCCGTCGCCATCACGGTCACCTTTCGTTCGAATGAGTCTTTTCACCTTATCCGTTTCGCCCCCCATCGTCAAGTTTCCTGGCTCGCGTTTCCATGGCTCGCGTCCTGTGGCTCCCGCTCAGTGAATCTCCACTTCCACAGAACTGAATGACCGATTGAATCGTCATCCCCGCATGTAGTTGGCGGGGATCCAGGCTTTTGAAAGAGTCTGGATTTCCGCCGGGAGCTTGCGGGAATGACATACAAGCAATATGGCCACCTGATTCTGTGGAGGTGTGCATAGCCCGTCAGCCAGTGTTCTCGGGCTGAAGGCATGGGGATCGGCGGTTCAGAAAAGTGCCTTGACAGGAGTCATCCCAGGGGCCACATTGCCGAGGTTGTTCTGTGTACTGGATTTGTTCGGGGCACCAGAAAAGGTGTTCGATTTCGTGGTGCCATGCCCATCATTGTCCGAATACTGCCGTGATCCGAATCGAAAGTCTGAAAAAGCACTATAAGTCCGTCGAGGCCCTGAAAGGGATCAACCTTCGGATCGGCCCCGGCGAGCTTTTCGCCTACCTGGGGCCGAACGGGTCCGGGAAGACCACGACTATTCGTATTCTCACCGGCCTGGCTCGAGCTACATCGGGGGACGCCTATCTGCATGGATACCACATCGAAAGGGAATCCCTTCAGGCCAAGAGGCAGTGCGGCCTGGTTCCCCAGACCCTGAACCTGGACCATGAATTGACGGTCTTCGAGAACATGGATATCCACGGGCGCCTGTTTCACATGGACCGCCGCCAGCGGGTGCGGCGCATCGAGGAGCTCCTGGAGTACGTGGAGATCGCCGACCGCCGTGACAGTCCGGTCAAGACGCTCTCCGGAGGATTGAAGCGCAGGGTCATGGTGGCCCGAGCCCTCATGCACGATCCGAGGATACTCTTTCTGGACGAGCCCACCGTGGGGCTCGACCCCACCATCCGCAGGCGGATCTGGTCCCTGATCAAACGGATCCAGCAACAGGGGGCCACGATCTTCCTGACCACTCATTACATCGAGGAAGCCGAATTTTTGGCCGAGCGAGTGGCATTCCTTCATGAAGGGAGTATCGTGGCCGTGGATTCCCCCCAAACCCTCATGTCTCGGATGGGCTCCTGGGCTCTGGACGAGGTCGTCAACGGGGAGATGGAAACCCGCTACTTTCAGACTCGCGAAGAAGCCAACGCGCACATCGAGGGCCAGCAGGGCAGTTTTTCACTGCGGCGCGTCAATCTGGAAGATGTGTTTATCGCGACGACCGGCAAGCGGGTGCAGCAGTGACGAAGGGTGGAGTGGCATGAGGGGCTGTTTCGCCATCTATTACCGGGAGATCCTGATCCTCAGGAAGAAGTTGACGAGGCAGATTGCCTCCATGGCCGTGGCTCCCCTTCTTTATATATTGGCTTTCGGGTTTGGGATGGGAAAAGATGTCGAGATTGGCGGCCGGTCCTATCTCGAATTCCTGATCCCCGGTCTGGTGGCCATGAACAGCATGACTCAGGCCTTCGCCATCGCGAGCGAGATCAACATCGCGCGCTTCTACTGGCGGATTTTCGAGGAGTTTCAGGCCGCTCCCATTCGGAATCGGGCCTACGTCACGGGAGAGATCATGGCGGGGATCACACGCGCCCTGCTTTCGGTGGTGGTGATCCTCGTCATCGGCGCGGTCTTCGGCATCATCCTCTCCTACAACCTGCTTTTCTGGCTGGCCGTGATCCTCAACGGTTTCCTGTTCTCATCGCTCGCGGTCTGCCTGGCCATGGTCGTCAAGTCCCACGCGGATCAGGCGCTGCTCACCAATTTCGTCATCACTCCCATGGCTTTTCTGGGCGGCACTTTCTTCCCCGTGGACCGTATGCCGGACTGGGTCCAGGCGCTGCTTCAGTTCCTTCCCCTGACCCACGCGGCCAACTCCATTCGCGGGGCGTCGTTCGGGCAGCCGACGGATCCCGGGTCCTATCTGCTGCTGGCAGGGATCGGTCTGGTCCTGTTTGTGGCTGCATTTTTCTGCGTCAACAGGGCGAAGGAGTAGTCCGGAGGGGAAGCGGCGATGGGAATAGTCGGGGAGGGGCTCGGTCGAATGTGGCGTGTCTGTGTTCTCTGCATTGTGGCCGGGCTTCCATGCGGGGCAGGGGCCGAGGTCGTGAGCTCCCTTCCCACGGACGAGCTTCTTGTGGCCCTGACCTTCGACGCCTGCGAAACCCGGAGCCCTTCCTGGCTGGACGCTTCCATTCTCGATTATCTCACGAAGGAGCGCATTCCGTTCACCATCTTTGCCAGCGGCCGTTTTGCCGAGAGGAACCGGGAGCAGCTGAAGGAGCTATCGTCACACCATGGGGTGGAAATCGAGAACCACTCGCTTTCGCATCGCCAGCACATGGAGCGGCTCTCCGATGAAGCCGTCCGGCGGGAAATCCTGGGTGCCGAGGAGATCATCCAGGGCATCACCGGCGTCCGACCGCGCTATTTCAGGTTTCCGGCGGGCAACTACGACCGCAGAACCCTGGGAATAGCTGAATCCATGGGGTACAGCGTGGTTCACTGGAGCTTCGCCAGCGGAGATCCCGTCAAAGAGACCAGCGCAGCCCGTCTGACGAAAGGGGTCCTCTCGCAGGTGCGGCCGGGAAGCATCCTCATTTTTCATGTCAACGGCCGGGGCTACCACACGGGGGAGGCATTGCCCTCCATTGTCCGGGGGATTCGGGAGAAAGGGATGCGGTTCGTGAAGCTGGAGGATGTGCTCAGGCCGGCCGGACCGGCCGGAAGATGAGACGGGGAGGTTGACGATCGTGGGCTCATCCACAGGGTCCGTTCATCCTGAGCAGTCATCCCGGAAGCTCCGGGAGGATCTTTTCTACGGCCCGCTGTTGCCGGACGACATTGAAAAGATTGCTGCAACGCTTGCGGAGATGGATCCGTGGCTCACCCTGGGTTATGCATCGGCAGGGTTGATGCGATACCTCTCCCGGGAAGATCCGGCTCTCAGTGCTCACGTGGTGCGAGGGGAAGCCGGCCTGGCCGCGGTGGTGTGCGTGCGCGAGCCCTGGTTGATGGGGCCTTTCGTCGAGCTTCTGGCCTGTTTCGATCCTTTTCGTGGAATCGGCCTCGGGCGCGAAATCCTGGCTTGCCTGGAGAGCCGACTGCGACCGGGGACCGCGAATCTCTGGACGACGGCGTCCTCTTTCAATGTTCAGGCGCTGGGTTTTTACCGTCACATGGGGTTCAAGGTGGTCGCGGAATTGAAGGATCTGGTCCGCGTTGGCTACGACGAAATCCTGCTTCGAAAGAGGCTGACGGCTGAATAGACGCTGTTCGTTCACTGACAGGGGGTCCTGAAGGACGCTCAGGGGAGGAGGCGAGGGCATCCATGGTATGGTCGCGAAGCGTTTCGGGAATCAGGGGTGTTCGAAGATTCGGAGCCATCGCCCGCATCCTGCTCAAGCATGGCCTGGGGGATGTGGCCGAGCGGCTGTTCGGCAAGTCGGTGGGGCGATCCAAAGGGGAATCCGACGACGAGCTGTTGTTTCGGTCCTCTTTTCCTTCCCCGCGCCGCATTCGGCTCGTGCTGGAAGAGCTGGGTCCGAGCTTTGTGAAGCTTGGGCAGCTCATGAGCACCCGGGCGGACCTTTTCCCCTCCGAGCACATCGAGGAGCTCAAGAAGCTGCAGGACCGGGTTCCGCCGATTCCCTTCCAGCAAGTCAAGGCCGTCATAGAGCGCGAGCTCAGGAAGCCCCTGAGCGCGATTTTTGCCGAGTTCCCGGAGGAATGCCTGGCCGCGGCCTCCGTGGGCCAGGTCCACCGGGCGAGGCTGTTCTCGGGTGAGGAGGTGGCCGTCAAGGTCATCCGGCCGGGCATCGACAAGAAGATCCGGGAAGACATCCGTCTCATGTATGCATTGGCCGAGCGGATCGAGGGCTCCTTTGAGCTGGGCCGGGTCCTCGGGGCCGTCAACCTGGTGAAGGAGTTCGAGCGCATCATCTTCCGCGAGCTGGATATGCTCATCGAAGCGGGAAACATCGAGAAATTCGCGCTCAACTTCAAGGACGTCGACGAGATCTACATCCCGAAAGTCTACTGGGACGTCACGACCCGGTCGGTCCTGGTGATGGAGCACATCGACGGGATCAAGATGGACCAGGTGGAGGAGATCCGTGCCGCGGGGCTCGATCCCAGGGAAGTGGCCATGATCGGCCTTCGCTCCTTTTCGAAGCAGCTCATGGAGTTTGGCTATTTCCACGCGGACCCCCATCCCGGAAACACTATCGTCAGGTACGACGGGCGGGTCAGCCTGGTTGATTTCGGCATCATCGGCTATCTCGACGAAGAAACCATGCGGCAGATCGCCAACCTCTTCCTGGGTTACGCCGAGCACGACTACGACATGATCATGGATGCCCTGGCGGATGCAGGGCTCCTCGATGAGGAGGGCATGGACCTCTCGGCCTTCCGCATCGATTTGAAGGACATGAGCGAGCCGTTCTATGGGCGCTCGCTCCAGAACATTTCCGTGCGGGACGTCTACGATCAGCTGATGGTGCTGGTCCTCAAGTATCAAATCCGTCTGCCCCGGAACCTTCTGCTGCTGCTCAAGACTTTCATTCAAACGGAGGCGCTGGGAAAGATCCTGAAAAGCGATGCCAGCATCCTGGAGGTGACCAAACCCTACGCCAAAAAGCTCCTGCAGCGCGGATACGACGCCCGGAGCCTCCTCAAGAACCTGGGGCGGGACAGCCGCGCCACGGCGGCGCACCTCAAGACCTTCCCCAAATACGTCACGGACATCCTGAGGCAGACCGCGAGAGGGACCCAGCGCCTGGAGCTGCGGCACACGGGATTCGATCCCATCGATCGCCAGCTGGAAAAGGGAGTGAACCGTCTGACGGTGGGCATGGTCATTGCCGCATCCATCGTTGCGGCGGCCATGGTGCTCAATTCCGAACAGAAGGTCATGGAATTCACCGTGGATTTCTTCGGGCTCCGGACCCTTTCGCTCACCTCGGTCTTCGGCCTGTCGGGCTACGTGATCGCGACGATCCTGGGGCTGTGGCTCATCCTTTCGATCTTCCGGTCGGGCAAGCTCTGAGCCCCGGCAGCCCGAACGGTTGGAGGGGGTCTCTTTTGTTCTCACGCAGAGCCGCGGAGAACGCAGAGCTTCATATTTTTGTCTTCAACCTGAGACTTGAAACCTGAAACCTGAGACTTCTCAAAACATCTCCCGCAGGCAAAGGAGGGGAGGGGCCGGCCGGCCGGCCCAGTCGGGAGGGGGAGGGCTGCCCGGGTCGATGGCCTGT
>Ga0105100_10000244_pt1 | contig 31980 bp, 24 predicted proteins | sample PPLLak12cMay2015_2_FD_87033 | JGI IMG/M metagenome (GOLD analysis project Ga0105100, IMG submission 87033) | Freshwater sediment microbial communities from Prairie Pothole Lake near Jamestown, North Dakota, USA - PPLs Lake P8 Core (1) Depth... | ecosystem: Environmental > Aquatic > Freshwater >... | reverse complement strand
GGCCTGCTGGCGGCGCGGCCGGACCGGGAGGCCTGCGCCTGGTGCGACTTCACGGCCGTGTGCGGGCGCGACGAGGAGCGGCGCACGCGCAAGAAGGATCCCGCGCGCTTCGCGGACCTCGACGCCCTGAGGAACCTGCCATGAGCGCGCCGGCGGAGAACCGCGCGGCCATCGCGAACGACCTGGGCCGGACGCTCGTGGTGGAAGCCGCAGCCGGCACCGGCAAGACCACGGAGTTGGTCGGGCGCATCGTCCGGCTGCTCGAAGGGGACGTGGCCACCATCGATCAGATCGTGGCGGTCACGTTCAGCGAGAAGGCGGCGGGCGAGCTGAAGCTGCGCCTGCGCGAGGAGCTGGAGCGCGCCCGGGGGCGACACGCGGAGGCCACGCCGGCGGCGGCGCGGCTGGCGCGGGCGGTGTACGACTTCGAAGAGGCGCACGTCAGCACCATCCATGGCTTCTGCGCCGATCTGCTGCGCGAGCGGCCGGTGGAGTCGCGCGTGGACCCGGCGTTCACGGTGCTCACCGAGTCGCAGGCAGCGCAGGTGTTCGACGAGGCGTTCGATTCGTGGCTGCACGCGCAGCTGGCCGATCCAGGGGAGGGCGTCCGACGCTCGCTGCGGCGGCCCACGCGCTGGAGCCCTGACGAAGACAACGACAACGGTCCCATCGATCGCCTGCGGCGGGCGGCCTGGGACTTGACGCAGTGGCGCGACCACGACGCGGCGTGGACGCGCCCGGCCTGGGATCGCCGCACCGCGCTCATCGCGCTCGTGGACGAGCTGCGCGACTTCGCGCGGCTGACCAGCCGGCCGCTGAAGAAGGGCGACAACTTCTCGGCGGACACGCTGGCGGCACGTCGCGTGGGCGCGGAGATCGAGCGCGTGCGCGAGATCGGCCACGAGGAGCTGGACGCCTGGGAGGCCGCGCTGGTGTCCCTGGCCGAGGACCGCAACTTCGCGAAGCCGCGCAAGGGCTCGGGCGTGGCGTTTGCGCAGGGTGTGAGCCGACAGGACGCGTTCGATGCGCACGCGCGGCTGATCCAGGGCCTGTCCCGGTTCCGCGAGGAGGCGAACGCCGACCTCGCGGCACTGCTGCGCGAGGAGATGCGCGAGTGCCTGGCCGAGTACGAGGCGAGGAAGCTGAAGGCGGGCGCGCTCGATTTCCTCGACCTGCTGATCAAGGCTCGCGACCTCGTGCGCGACACCGGCGAGGTGCGCCAGGCGTTCCGCCGCAGGTTCCGCGTGTTGCTCGTGGACGAGTTCCAGGACACCGACCCGCTGCAGGCCGAGCTCCTCCTCCTGCTGGCCGCGGCGGACGAGGTCGGGGGCGCGGCCGGGCGGACGAGGCCGGGTGCGCTGTTCATCGTCGGCGATCCGAAGCAGTCCATCTACCGCTTCCGGCGCGCGGACGTGGGTGCCTACTCGCGCATCGCGGACGGCCTGTCGGTGGAGGGCGCGCTGCAGGTCACGTTGCAGACGTCCTACCGCGCGGTCCCGTCGATTCAGCACTTCGTGAACGCGGCGTTTCGCTCCGAGATGACGGGCGATGCCGCGACGCTCCAGGCCCGCTACGTGCCGCTCACGGCGCACCGCAGGGAGCGTCCGGATCAACCCGCGGTGGTGGCCCTTCCGATGTCGGCCCCCTATGGCCGGCGTGACGTCACGCAGGGCGCGCTGGCCGAGTGCCAGCCGCGCGCGATTGGCGAGTTCGTGCGATGGCTGGTGTCGCCCGAGTGCCCGTGGACGGTCGACGCGCCCGATCCGGCGAACGGCTCCGCGCGCGTGCGGCGTCCCATCGCTCCACGCGACGTCTGCCTGCTGTTCCGCCGGTTCCTCCACTTCGGCGCCGACGTCACGCGCGATTACGTCGAAGCGCTCGAGTCACGCGGCGTACCGCACCTGCTGGTGGGGGGGAAGACCTTTCACGAACGTGAGGAAGTGGACGCGCTGCGTACCGCCCTCACCGCCATCGAATGGCCCGAGGACGAACTGTCGGTGTACGCCACCGTGCACGGCCCGCTGTTCGCCGTGGGCGAGGAAGAGCTGCTCGAGTACCATGCCGCGGCCCACGGGTTCCATCCCTACCGCGTGCCGAAGGATCTGCCCGAGCGGCTGCAGCCGGTGGCCCGCTCGCTCGAGACGCTGCGCGAGCTGCACGCGTCGCGCAACTACCGGCCCGTGGCCGACACCATCGGCCGGCTCATCGCCGCCACCCGCGCGCACGCGGGGTTCATCCTGTGGCGCGGGGGCGAGCAGGTGCTGGCCAACGTGCTTCACATCTCCGACCTCGCGCGACGCTACGAGGCCGAGGGCGGGCTGTCGTTCCGCGGCTTCGTGGACCTGCTGCGCGAGGCCGCCGGCAGCACCGAGGCTCCCGAAGCGCCCATCCTCGAGGAAGGCAGCGAGGGCGTGCGCCTGATGACCGTGCACAAGGCCAAGGGGCTGGAGTTCCCCGTGGTGATCCTCGCGGACATGGGCTGCAAGCTGAGCCTGGACGAAGCGTCGAGATACCTGGACTCGTCTCGGAACCTGTGCGCGATTCGCATCGGCGGATGGGCGCCCGTTGATCTGATCGAGCACAACGCCGAGGAAGCGGCCCGCGATGCCGCGGAGGGCGTGCGCCTCGCCTATGTCGCCGCCACGCGCGCGCGCGACCTGCTGGTGCTGCCGGCCGTGGGCGACGGCCCCTACGACAAGGGGTGGCTGCGTCCCCTCAACCGGGCGCTCTATCCGCCTATGGCCCAGCGCCAGGATCCGGGGACGGCGCCGGGCGTGCCGGCGTTCAAGGGCAAGGACACGGTGCTGCTTCGCCCCGATGGCCAGCAGCCGGATGCGTCCACCGTGAGGCCGGGCGCGTATCAGCTGCGCGACCCCGAGTCTGGCGAGGCCTACACCGTGGTCTGGTGGGACCCCCTCCTGCTGGAGCAGACCGCGGACGATGCGCGTGGGTTGAGGCGCGAGGACTTGATCACGAAGGATGCGGCGCCCGGGCAGGTGGCGGCGGATCGCGCCGCCTTCGATGAATGGGCTGCGCGTCGCGACGCCACGCAGCAGACGGGCGCGGCGCCATCCTTGCTCGTGCAGACGGCCACGGAGTACGCGGCCCAGGCCGCCGCCGCGGGAGTCGCAGACGAGTCGGCAGAGGGCGTCGCCGTTGAGGATGCGGCGGTCATCGAGGCGCGCCCGTCGGGCCGCCGCTTCGGCACGCTCGTCCACGCGATGCTGGCCGCGGTGCCGCTGGACGCAGGCGCCGACGAGGTGCGCGCGCTCGCCGAGCTGCACGCAAAGCTGCTCGGGGCCACGGACGAGGAGCGGGGCGTGGCGGCCATCACCGTTCATCGCGTGCTCGGCCATCCCCGCCTGGCCGCCGCGCGCGAGGCGCAGGCCGCCGGCCGCCGCGTCTGGCGCGAGGTGCCGCTGTCGGTGATGCGGACCTCCGTGCTCGTGGATGGCCAATGCGATCTCGCCTATGAGACCGCGGAGGGGTGGGTGGTCATCGACTTCAAGACCGACGTGGTGATGGCGACCGACGAGACCTACCGCCGGCAGGTGGCGCTCTATGCAGAAGCCATCGCGCGCGCGACCAACCGCCCCGCCCGCGGCGTGCTCCTGCGTGTGTGAACGAGCCCGGGAACACGAAGCGCACGAAGGCCACGAGGGACGGCACGAAGGCTCCCTGGGTCTTGAGGTCTTGAGGTCTTGGGTCTTGGAGTCTTGACGGCCAGAAAAGCCGGACTTCGTGGTCTTCGTGATTCCCTCGTGGCTTCGTGGTTTCTCTTAAGATCAGCTGATGCGTCGTATCTGCGTGTTCTGTGGATCCTCGGCTGGTACCAACCCCGCCTACGCGGAAGCCGCCCGCGCGATGGGGCGCGAGCTCGTCGCGCGCGGGATGGGGCTGGTGTATGGCGGCGGCCACGTGGGGCTGATGGGCGTCGTCGCAGACGCCGTGCTCGAGGCCGGCGGCGAGGCGATTGGCGTCATCCCTCACGCGCTGGCCGCGCGCGAGATTGCGCACCAGCGCCTCACGACGTTGCACGTGGTGGCCTCGATGCACGAGCGCAAGGCGATGATGGCGGAGCTCTCGGACGCGTTCATCGCCATGCCCGGCGGCTTCGGGACCTACGAAGAGTTGTTCGAGGCCCTCACGTGGACCCAGCTGGGGCTGCACAAGAAGCCGTGTGGCCTGCTGAACGTGGCCGGGTTCTACGACCCCGTTGTCCGGTTCATCGACCACGCCGTGGCCGAGCAGTTCATCCGCCCGCAGCACCGGGCGGCACTCCTGGTGGAGCAGGACCCCGCCCGCCTCATCGACGCCCTCGAGTCGGTGACGCTGCCCGAAGTGCCGAAGTGGATCGGGTTGCAGGAGACATAGGGGCGGGGCACCTGCCGAACCCATTCCCCCCCGACTTATCATCTAAGGAAGCGATGTCCAACCTCCGGCCCCGGGCGCTGACCCATGCCTTCCTGACCGCGGTGCTGCTGCTGGCGACCGCCGGCTCGGCTACGGCCCAGCTTAGACGCATTCCCGCCGAGATCACTCCGCTGGTCGAGAGCGACGGCGTGCGGGCGGGCAGCACGGTGAGGGCGGCCATCACGGTGGCGCTGCCCGAGAGCTTCCACGTCCAGTCGAACAAGCCCCGGGACCCCTCGCTCATCCCGACCGAGCTGACCGTCGAGGCGCCCGCCGGTATCCAGGTGGAAGAGCTGGTGTTCCCGGTGGCCACGGACTTCAAGCAGGAAGGCCTGGACGAGCCGCTGCTCGTCTTCGATCAGCGATTCACCATCGGCGTGCGCTTCAGCCTGCCTCCGGGACTGCCTCCCGGCGAGGTCGTCGTCCCGGGTCGGCTGCGCTATCAGGCCTGCGACGACAAGATGTGCTACGCGCCCAGCACGGCGCAGTTCGAGTGGAAGCTGAACGCGGTCGCGGCCGGCGCCGCGGTCACCTCGCAGCACGGCGGCGTGCTCGACAGGATCGCCTTCGGCACCGGCGAGAAGCCGGCGCAGGTCGCACCGGCCACCACCACGGCGCCGGTGGCCACTGTGACGGGCGGTCCCGACACCGGAATCGCACAACTCGACAAGTTCACCCTGGTCTCGAGCACCGGCGGCTATCTCGGTACGGACGACTTCCTCACCTTCATCCGCAATGCCGAATCCGGCGTCACCGAGAAGGGGCTCCTCGAGGGTCGGGGGCCGCTGGCCATCCTGCTCATCGTGCTGCTCGGAGGGCTGGCGCTCAACCTGACGCCGTGCGTGCTGCCGATGATTCCCATCAACCTGGCCATCATCGGCGCCGGCGCGCAGGCGTCGTCGCGCAAGCGCGGGTTCCTGCTCGGGCTCACCTACGGCGGCGCCATGGCCTTCGTCTACGGCGTCCTGGGCCTCATCGTTGTCCTCACGGCCAGCACCTTCGGCACCATCAACGCCTCGCCGTGGTTCAACCTCGGCATCGCGGTGCTGTTCGTGGCGCTCGCGCTCGCCATGTTCGACGTGTTCGAGATCGACTTCTCGCGCTTCTCGAGCAACATCGGGAGCGGCGCCGGCCGGGGCACGTTCCTGCTGGCGTTCACCATGGGCACCGTGGCGGCGCTGCTGGCGGGTGCCTGCGTGGCGCCGGTGGTCATCCAGGTGGTGCTGTTCTCCAGCAACCTCTACGCGACCGGCACCACCGTCGCGCTCCTGCTGCCGTTCTTCCTCGGCATCGGCATGGCCATCCCGTGGCCCATCGCCGGCGCGGGTCTGGCGTCGTTGCCGAAGCCCGGCCCCTGGATGGTGCGCGTGAAGCAGGCGTTCGGTGTGCTCATCCTCGGCACCGCCGTCTACTACGGCTACCTCGCCTACGGCCTCTTCGCCAACCGCTGGGTGGACGCCACCGAGGTGGCGTCGAGCGTGGAAGAGATGCTGAAGGAGGGTTGGCACGCGTCGCTGGCCTCCGGCCTCGCGGAGGCGGAGCGCGAGGGCAAGCCCGTGCTGGTCGACATGTGGGCCACGTGGTGCAAGAACTGCCTGACGATGGACAAGACGACGCTGGTCGATCCGTCGGTGAAGCAGGCGCTGGATGGCTACGTGAAGATCAAGTTCCAGGCCGAGCAGCCGGACGATCCGCCGGCGAGCGACGTGATGAAGCGCTTCAAGGCGGTGGGCCTGCCGGCGTACGTGATCCTCAAGCCCGGCGCTGCGACACCCAGCAACTGACGTTGGAGAGAGAGAGACCACGAAGGCACGAAAGGGACACGAAGAACGAGCAAGGTGAGTGCTCGCCACCCGCCATGCTGGGCGTCGGCGTTGACGGCCGCCACCCATCGCTCCGCGGCGGAGCCTTTCACCTCCGCCAATTCGTCGAAGCCTTTCGTCTCGAGAATCAGGTGCACGGCCGGTTCACCCGCGAGGCGGACGATGAAGTCCGGCACGTAGTCGTGCGGCTGGCCGTTGTGCAGGTAGGGGATGGCGAACCCCTGGCCCGCGTTCTTCACGAACGCCTGCACCTTCGGATGCGTGTCGAGGATGTAGGCCGCCGACTGCTCCCACATCTTCGTGTCCGCGACGACGTAGTTCAGGTGACTCTTCACCACCTCGCGGACGTCCTTGCTGGTCCAGTAGTCCACGTCGGCCGTGGAGCCCGGCCCGCGTGAAGACTCGTACGTTGGCACCTCCGGCGCTTCACCGGCGGCCGTGTCGGGCTTGATGGCCGCGGTCAACCGCTCGATCGCCCAGCCGTAATAGGGCGACAGGAAGGCATCCACCTTCTCGGCGGGTTTCACCGGAACGACCTTCGTATCGAAATACTGCTGGACGATCTTCGCGATCTGCGGGAACAGGGCGTGGGCCGGCGCCTCGCATTGCCCTCCGGTGACATAGCTCTTCGTCAGCGCCGCGGCCATCTCGAAGACGAGCGCCTGCAGCCGCTTCCCTTCGCGGTAGGGGTTGAGGTCCACGCGCTCCAGCCGCCCGGGTCCCGTCAGGGAGGCTCGCCCCGCGTTGTCGGGCAGTGAGGCCTTCATCTCCACCTCCGGCGGAATCTTCAGCGGATCGAGGAACAGCGGCGGCACCGCGTTCCAATCGACCGTCACGTGGTTGCGGATGGCCTGCCGATAGCCTTCGACGCGGGGAAATCGAATCTCGAGCGGCGATCGTCCAGGCAACGCGTGCACGTGATGGCGCTCCCTGGGCTTCGGTGGCGCCGCCGTGGGGTTCGCTTTTTATGGCACCACCTGAAACGGTACGCCGAAGACCTTCGCCACTTCCTCGGTCATCAATCCGTTCTCGCCGACCTCGTACTCCCTACGCCTGAGGCCGCGGCCCACCACCTGCTCGCACAGCAGCTGCGACATGAACGGCCGCAACCCGACGATGTGCGTGACGGTGCTGCAGTCCCAGCCCTCGGTGAGCATGCCCACCGACACGATGCAGCGCACGTCACGGCCGGGCGGGTGCAGGGGCGCGCCGCGCTTCTCCGCCAGCGCCTCGAAGCCCTCGGGGTACACCGTGCGCCCCTGACGGTCCGTCGGCCAGGCGGTTCTGCCCACGGTGTCCAGGGTGAAGCGCATCCACGTGGCTTCGTCCGATTTCGCGTGGCCTGTGTCGGTCTCGTGCACGACCTTCGAGTCCACGCGGATCGTGTTGACGCGATCCGGTGTGTTCAGGAACGCGTCGATGTGATGCGGCGGCACGCCCGTGGGCGGCTGGTTCTCGGCCAGCCACTCGTACAGCGCCTTCGCGATGGCGGTGGAGCCGGCTGCGAATGGTGACGTTCGGGCACACGACCAGCACCACGTCCGAGTAGCGCGCGTTTCCGCGGTCGTGCACCTTGTTCAGGATGCTCCAGGCTGAGAGCAGCGCCATCACCGTCGTCTTGCCGGAGCCCGTCGCCATCTTGCAGGCGCAGCGGCGGAACGCGCGGTAGCCGAGCTCGGTCCTCTGTTTGTCGCTTGGCTCGTCGGACGGGATGTCGATGCCCAGGAGGAAGTCGCGCCGCGCCTCGGTGAGGAAGATGATGGTCTCGGCCGCCTCAATCTGCGCAAAGAACAGGCGATGCTGCCGACCGTCACGTCGCCAGTAGTTCAGCAGCTCCAGGGTCGTTCGCGTGGCGCCAGGGTACCCCGCGGCATGCCAGTCATTGAGCCTCTCCCGGACGAGGTTCACGAGCGGCAGCGGCACGGCCACACCCTCGGCTTCCCCCTCCGCCGTCTGCCGGGCCGGGTCACGGTAGAAGTAGTGCGCCGGGCGCCGCCCGGGCTCGCGGGTCGGGGGCTGGCCCTGCTCGAGGCGCCAGTGCCCGGACGGCTCCTCGTACGGGGAGCAGATGATGGGCTCGGGGACCTCGAACTGGTCGCTCATCGTGTCGCTTTACTTTCTGGCACAATAGTAAAGGAGCCTGCCATGGTCGAAGAAGTCACCCTTTCGAGCAAGAACCAGATCGTCGTGCCGAAAGAAGCACGCAACGCCCTGAAGCTGAAACCCGGCGACAAGATCCGCGTCGTCGTGATGGACAATCGCGTCGTCCTGGTCAAGAAGTCCAAGGACCCGGTCGCCGCGCTTCGCGGTTCATCCCTCGGCCTGCGCTATCCACCCGACTACCTCGACCGGGAGCGGGAGGACTGGTGAACGCCGGGCGCCTGTCCCGCTTTCTCCGGCGCCACGCGCGCATTGGGCTCGACACGAGCCCGTTCATCTACGACACCGAAGACCACCCGCGGTACGCCGGCGCGGCGCACGCCGTGTTCACCCGGATCGCAGCCGGCCACAGCATTGGTGTGACGTCGACCCTCACGATGACGGAGCTTCTGGTCATGCCCTTTCGCAGCGGAAGACCCGATGCGGCGGACGAGATGTTCTCCACCGCCATTCAGGTGCCGAACATCGAGTGGCTCTCTCCCTCCCTCGGCATCGCGGAGCGGGCGGCTCGTGCCCGAGCCACGTATCAGCTCCGCACGCTCGACGCCATCCAGCTGGCCACGGCCCTGACCGCCGGCGCGACGGGGTTCGTCACGAATGACAAGGACTTCCGCCGGGTCACCGACATCGACGTGCTGATGCTCGACGACCTGTTGTAGCCCCGTCCGTCATCCACTCCCTCCCGCCCTCGCCGTCTTGCGGCCTCGGCGGGCACGCCCGACTCCCGACTCCCGCTTCCCGACTCCCGATCTCACTCGAGTTTCCTGATGACGATCAGCTCGTTTCCCCGGTCGTCGATCACTTTCACCGCCACCTGCCCGTGCTCGCCCGCCTCGAACGGTGCGCTCATTGTCCCGGCCAGGTGGTCCAGACGCTGTCGTCGTCGTCCCCTTTCAGGGCCTTGCGCAGGTCGTTCCAGGCGCCGGTGCGAGGGAAGAAGGCCTGCGAGACATGGAAGGACAGTTCGTTGTAGTCCTGATCCAGGAACCACGCCGGCACGTCGTCCCCCTCCCGATGGTCGGGCTTCATGGTGATGGGATCAAAGGTGTCGAGACCCAGCAACTCCACCTGGTAGCGGGGCGGCCCGCCGGGTGAAGCGCACGTAGCGCTTGTCCACCTCGGGCCTGTCGACCAGCACTTCCTCCTCGGGCGGCTCGTCGTTGGCGATGCTCTTCAGCGTGACGTGGGGGACGATGCCGCCCACCTCTTCTCCCTTCCTGTTCTGCTTGCGCGAGTAGACGAAGCCGCCGGCCGGGCCGCGCTTCGGGTCCTTGAGCTCGTAGTAGTCGAAGGTGGCAGTGAGCAGGCGCTGCCGCTCGAGCGCCAGCGGGACGCGGCTGGTGTCGATGGTGATCCAGCGCCGGCCCCACTGCTCGGCGACGTAGGCGGTGGTGCCGCTGCCGCAGGTGGAGTCCAGGACGAGGTCCCCCGGGTCGGTGGTCATCTGTATGCAGCGTTCCGCGATCCTTGAATTGGTCTGAACGACATAGAGCTTCGGATCCCCGAAGCCGCTACTTACCGTGTCGTCCCACATCGACGTAACTGGGAAGACCGGGAAGTCGTTCAAGAAGCGGACGTAACAGAGGGTGTTGCCGATGGCCATAAGACGGTGAGCGCGCTTCAACGCGTCCATCCCGGCCTCGCCGGTTTTCCAGTAGCCCTTGCCTGGCCGGAAGGTCTTGCCGTCAAGATCAACAGGAACGTCACCCGGCGGTCGTTGACTAGTCATGTTGTCTGGCCTGAACAATCGTCCAGCTGACATCAACTCCTCGACCGACTCGGTGGCTCCTTGCCGGCGGCGGACCCCAGATGGCTCCTCGACCCATGTGTACTGGCCAGCTCCTTCGGCGCCCGCCAACTTAGGCAAATAGACTTGCCGAAACTTGACGCTCTCTATGTCCTTGGCGTACCACAACAAGTAGTCAGCGACGCTCGGCAAAAAGTTCACTCGTGGCGCTCGAGGTCTTCTTGACCGTCACCACGCAGACGAAGTTCTCTGAACCGAATTACCTCATCCATCAACTCCCTGACGTGGTGCAGGTTCTCATCGCTGATCTGCACGAACACGCTGCCACTCGGCGTCAGCAGCTCGCGCGCCAGGAGCAGGCGGTCGCGCATGTAGGTGAGGTAGCTGTGCAGGCCCAGCTCCCACGTGTCGCGATACGCCTTCACCATCTCCGGCTCGCGCGTCAGATCCTCGTCGTCGTTGTGGCTGACGTCGCGCTTCCGGACGAAGGGCTGGAAGTTGCTGCCGAACGTCACGCCGTAGGGCGGGTCGATGTAGATCATCTGCACCTGCCCGCCCAGGCCCTCGTACTGCAGCAGCGAGTTCATCACCACCAGCGAGTCGCCGAGGACCATGCGGTTCACCCACCGGTCCTGGTGCTCGTAGGCGCGCATCACCTGGTCGGCGATGGAGTGCTGCGGGTCGGCGAACAGGTCGAAGAGCGACTGCTGCTTGTCCTTCCGGTGGCCGACCAGCGTGTCGACGATGGCGCGGGTGGAGAGGCGCTCGTGGACGAAGAGCGGGAGGGGGGAACGTCGAACGACAGCCGCTCGGCCTTGCCGATCCAGGTGAGGAACGGCTTGCCGAGCCGCTTCAGTGCGTCAACGGCCTCTTGCAGTGAGCGGACAGTGAGCGGCGTCCGCCCGCCGGAGCCGGTGAACTGGAGAGGTTCTGCGAACGCGTGCGGCGCCGGCAGCGCCGCGGCCTCCTCGATGCGCGCCAGCAGCCATTCGCCCAGCTCGCGCGCGCGGTTCTGCCCGTCCCAGTCCAGCGCGGGGGAGAGCGACGAGTCGTAGCGATACGTCGTCGGCGCCTTCTTCTTGCGGAACTTGTCCTGCGTGCCGATGTCGGGCCGCATGGCGGCCTGCTGCTCAGGGTGAATGTAGGAGGTGGCGGACTTGCCGGCGCGCGCGGGGGCGGCCTTCGACGATCGGGGAGATTTCGACTTGGCCACGCGCGGGGATGCTAGCAGCCGGCTCCCGCTCGACTTCTCACAAGCTTGCAGCAAATCGGGCAGGGATGCGCTCGACGCATGGTGAGCATTTCGATTTCGATTGGGCGCCGCGGGGTGTGTCCCGCTATGGAGATTGCGCCCGTGACATCCGTTTACATGGCACGATTTCGAATCATTGACAACCTTACTTTAGTTATGTAACAGTCCCGCAACCTTGCAGGGATCCCCAATGAGCTGCGAACCCGACGCCCGAGATCTCGGCATGAACCGGCGCATCCTGCGCCGCGATTTCCTGAACGGCGTCGCCATTGGTGTGGGCGCCGCGGCCGTCGGCCTGCAGGGTCGCGCGGACGCTTCGCAGGCGCCGGGCAGCGGGCCCACTGCTGAGGCGTACCCGCCGCGGCGACTCGGCCTTCGCGGCGAGCACGAATCGGCCGTGCAGCCGCTGGGCGCCATCGATCGCGGCACCTACGAGCGCTTTCCAGGCATCGACGTCGAGACGAACGAAACGTACGACCTCGTCATTGTCGGCGGCGGGCTTTCGGGGCTGTCAGCCGCGTACTTCTGGCAGAAGGCGCTCGGCACCGACCAACGGGTGCTGGTGCTCGATAACCACGACGACTTCGGCGGACACGCCAAGCGTAACGAGTTCGCCTACAACGGCCGGACGTTCATCAGCTACGGCGGGACGATGGGGATCTCGACCCCCTACCCATACAGCTACACGGCCAAGTCCCTGGTGGCGGACCTGGGAGTGGACGTCAGCCGGAATCAGGAATTCCTGAACCGCGACCTGTTCCAGAAGTTCGAGCTCGGGCCCTCCACGTTCTTCGACAAGGAACATTTCGGCGAGGACCGGCTGGTGGTGGGAACAGGCCGGCTCCCGTGGGACGAGTTCTTCGCCAAGGCACCGCTTACCGACGCGGCCCGGCGGGACCTCGTCCGTATCTACGGCGATAACCCCGACTACATGGCGGGGATGTCCATCGAGGAGAAGACGGCCGCCCTCGCGCGGATCAGCTACCAGGAGTTCCTGCTCCGCCACGCGAAGATGAGCCCCGAGGCGCTGCCCTACTTCCTCGGGCAGGGTGGGCGGAACAACAAGCGCGTGGACACGACGCCGGCCCTCGAGGCCGCCGAGCGCGGATCGGTTGGCTTCGACGGGCTGGGCCTGACCTTCGAGAAGCGGTTCCCGCAGGGCAGCTACGCCTTCCATTTTCCGGACGGGAACGCCTCCATTGCCCGGCTCCTGGTGGCACGCCTGGTGCCACGGGCCATTTCCGGAAAGCACGACATGTCCACCATCGTGCAGGCGCCGGTGGATTATGCCCGGCTGGACGACCCGGCCGCGTCCGTGCGCATCCGACTGGAAAGCAGCGTGGTTCGCGTGGCGCACGAAGGCTCGAGCGACCGACCGGGCGGTGTCCGTGTCGCCTATCTCCGTGGGGGCCGCATGCATTTGGTGCGCGGTCGAAACGTGGTGTTGGCGTGCTTCAACGCGATCATCCCGAGGCTCGTGCCCGAGCTTCCGGACACGCAGAAGCAGGCGCTTGGCTACTCGGTCAAGGTGCCGATGCTCTACACGAACGTCCTGCTGCGCCGATGGACATCGTTCAAGGCGCTTGGCGTGTCGAACATCAGCGCTCCAGGCATGTACCACCCGAACTGCAGCATCGATCCCGGCTCCACGGTCGGCGGCTATCGTGGGCTGACCACGCCCGATGAGCCGGTGGTTGTGCACATGGTGCGCAACCCCAACAAACCGGGGCTGCCGCGCAAGGAGCAGAACCGCGCGGGGCAGCAGGAGCTGCTCTCGATGAAGTTCTCGGACTTCGAGATGTCCATCCGCCGCCAGTTGGCTCGGACGCTCGCGGGGACCGATTTCGACCCCGCCGCTGACATCGTCGGGATCGCTGCCAATCGCTGGCCGCACGGGTACGCCTATACCTACGACACGCTGGGCGACCCGGACGTGCCGCCCGAGGCCCGTCCGCACGTGATCGGACGCCAGCGACACGGGTGGATCACCATCGCCAATTCGGACGCCGGTGCTGCCGCGTTCACGAACCAAGCGTTCGACGAGGCGCATCGCGCGGTGCAGGAACTACTGGTCGCCCGCGGCCTCGCCTGATCGCGCTCGGACGTTGACCTCGTTGCGGAGTCGAAGATGAGCCAAGTGTCTTTGGAAGCCGACCTGTCCACCGGCGCCGGCATGGTGGAGGCCTGTCGTCATCACACGCTGTTCGAGTGGTCCGCGCAGAGTCACGTGGATCCCATCCCGGTGGCCAGGGCCAAGGGCGTCCATTTCTGGACACCGGAGGGCAAGCGGTACATCGACTTCAACAGTCAGTTGATGTGCGTGAACATCGGGCACGGCCACGAGCGCGTGATCCGCGCCGTGCAGGATCAGGTGGCCCGACTCGCCTACGCCAACCCGTTCATGGCCACCGAGGCGCGTGCCCGTCTCGGCGTCAAGCTCGCGGAGCTGTGCCCAGGCGACATCGATGCGTTCTTCTTCACCAACGGCGGGTCGGAGGCCAACGAGAACGCCGTCCGCATCGCGCGTCTCTATACCGGCCGTCACAAGGTCCTCGCACGCTATCGCTCGTATCACGGCGGCACGGCCGGCAGCTTGACGCTGACCGGCGACCCGCGCCGCTGGCCCTCGGAACCCGGCATTCCCGGCGTCGTCCACATTCCGCATCCGTACCACGGCATCGAGCGCGGCTGGGACGCGACGGAAAAGGCCCTGGCCGACGTCGAGGAGATCATCCAACTGGAGGGCCCGCAGACCATCGCGGCCCTCATTCTCGAGCCGGTCACGGGCACCAACGGTGTGTTGCCCCCGCCGCCCGGCTACCTCGAAGGGATCCGGGACCTCTGCACGCGTCACGGAATCCTGATGATTGCCGACGAGGTGATGTCCGGCTTCGGGCGGACGGGTGCCTGGTTTGCCGTGAACCACTGGGGCGTGGTGCCGGACATCCTGACGATGGCGAAGGGGTTGACGAGCGCGTACGTGCCCCTGGGCGCGGTGGGCGTCCGTCGCGGCATCGCGGAGCACTTCGAGTCGAATGTTCTCTACGGCGGCCTCACGTATAACAGCCACCCGCTGGGTTGTGCGACGGCGCTGGCTACCATCGCGGTCTACGAAGACGAGGGATTGATCGAGCGCGCTCGTGAGACGGGCAAGCTGATGAGGTCTCTGCTGGACGATCTGAAGGATCGACACCCATCCGTCGGGGCCACACGGTCAATCGGCCTCTTCGGTATCGTCGAGCTCGTCCGCAACAGGACGACGCTCGAGCCGCTCGCGCCGTTCAACGGCACTTCTCCGGAAATGAAGGCGCTGGGACGCTTCTTCCGCGAAGAGGGCCTTTACACGTTCGTCCGGTGGAACACGTTCTTCACCAACCCGCCGCTCTGCATCACCGAGTCGGAGCTGCACGAAGCATTCGACATCATCGACCGCGGGCTGGCCATCACCGACCGCGCAGTCGTGGACTGAGGAGGACGCCGTGAGCATCTCTGATCGCGACCTCGGCATGCACCGCGACATCACGCGTCGCGACTTCCTGAACGGCGTGACTGTCGGTCTCACCGGATCGATGGTCGCACCCGCGTGGCTGCAGGCCGCCGGGGAGCAGGCCGCACTGGCGCCCGAGCAGGCGCCCGGCTACTACCCGCCGAGCCTGACGGGCATGCGCGGCAGCCATGCCGGATCGTTCGAGGTTGCGCACCAGATGCGGGACAACCGCGGGTGGAAGAGCCTCGCCACCGACACGGGCGAGGCCTACGACCTCGTAATCGTGGGCGGGGGTATCAGCGGCCTGGCCGCGGCTCGGTTCTTCCGCGAGGCCGTCGGGCCCCGCGCGTCCATCCTCGTGCTCGACAACCACGACGACTTCGGCGGCCACGCGAAGCGGAACGAGTTCCAGCTGGATGGCCGGATGTTCATGCTGAACGGGGGCACGCTGAACATCGAGGCGCCGAAGCAGTACAGCGACGTTTCGATGGGGTTGCTTCGGCGGCTGGGCATCGACATCGAGCGATTCGAGCGCGAGACGGAAGAGGACCGCGGCCTCTATCGCCGGATGGGACTCAGGAACGGCGTCTTCTTCCCGAAGGAGCGCTTCGGGACAGACCGGCTGGCCGTGGGGACGCCTGGTGGTGCGCAGGCCAGCGACCAGGCGTGGACCGAGTTTCTCGCGAAGACACCCCTGCCGCCCGACGCGAAGAAGGACATTGCGCGCCTGCAGAGCGGCAACCAGCCCGACTACCTGGCCGGCCAGTCGGACGAGGAGAAGAAGCGGCAGCTCCTCCACATGAGCTACGAGGACTTCCTGCTCAAGGTCGCGAAGGTGCACCCCGACGCCGCGTGGTTCTACCAGTCGCGCACCACGGGGTTGTTCCTGATGCAGGCCGATGCCGTCCCGGCCTACTACGGCTGGAACTCCGGCTACCCGGGTTTCCAGGGGATGAAGCTCGAGCCGACTCCGCGCGAGCAGCTGTTCTACGAGCCCGGTGGCCAGCATGGCCGCGAGAACCAGGCAAGGGCGAGCGAGGGCGGTCGATCGATTCACTTCCCCGACGGGAACGCCACGATCGCGCGGCTGCTGATCAGGGCCCTGCTGCCAGACGCCGTGCCAGGGAGCAGCCAGGAGGATGTCGTGACCGCCCGCGTGGACTACGCACGGCTGGACCGGGCGGGGTCACCGACGAGGGTGCGTCTCAACAGCACCGTCGTGCAGGTGCACCACCTGGGCGACCCTGCTTCGGCGCGGGAGGTCGAGGTCAGCTACGTCAAGGGCGGCCAGACGCGAAGCGTCCGCGCCGGACACTGCGTCATGGCGTGCTGGAACTCGGTCATCCCCTACATGTGTCCCGAGCTCCCACAGGCGCAGCGCCAGGCGCTGCTCTACGGCATCAAGGCGCCCATCGTCTACACCAACGTCTTCCTCCGAAACTGGACATCGTTTGCGAAGCTCGGCGTCGCGAACATCACGGCGCCCAGTGGCTACCACCCGAGCGTGCAACTGCCGGAACCGGTGAGCATCGGGAACCACCGCTGCTCGCGGACACCGGAAGAGCCCACTGTCCTGCACCTGGTTCGCACGCCGTGCGCGCCGGGGAAGCCCAGGAAGGAACAACATCGCCTCGGCCGCGCCGAGCTGCTCGCCACCTCCTTCGAGACCTTCGAGCGGGAGATTCGCGAGCAGCTGGCGCGCGCGCTGGCGGACGGCGGTTTCGACCCGGCGCGGGACATCGCGGGGATCACGGTGAACCGCTGGCCGCACGGTTACACCTACAACTACAACACCCTGGAGGACCCGGTCAGCTGGGCGCTGTCGACGCCCGAGGACCGGGCGTTCGTCGTCGGTCGCCGGCAGTTCGGACGGATCTCCATCGCCAATGCGGATGCGGCGGGCAGCTCGCACACCGACGCGGCGATCGACATGGCCCACCGCGCGATTCGTGAAGTGGTGGAATCGCGAAGCGCCGCGGCAGCGGGGGCCCTGATCAAGTCGTGAGCGTGAACCCCACAGTGCAAGGCCAGTACAGGTACTCAGCAGGTTCGATGAGGCGCGGAACGAGGAACCCATGCGAGGAGTGTTCGCTATGAACTTGGCACATCGTTTGTTGGTATGCGCATGCGCGCTTGTAATCGGAGGGGGGGCGGCATGGGCCCAGACGGGCTCAGGAACCGGTGTGATAACCGGTGTCGCGATGGACCAGACCAAAGGCGTCCTGCCCGGTGTCACGGTCACCGTTTCTGGGCCAGCGGTCATGGGAACACCGACGGCCGTCTCGGGCGTCAATGGCGCCTATCGTGTAACGAATCTGCCGCCTGGAGACTACCAAGTGGTCTTCGAGCTATCCGGCTTCGGCACAGTCATCCGTGAGGGCATCCGGGTCGGCTCCGGGTTCACGGCCACGGTAAATGTCGAACTGGGGCCCGCGACGATCGCCGAGAGTGTCACCGTCAGCGGGCAGTCGCCTGTGGTGGACGTGACCAGTACGACCGTGGCGACCCGCTACGATGACGAGGTGCTGGCCAGCCTGCCTGGCTCGCGTGACCACTGGGCGCTGCTCGCGCAGACGCCCGCGGTGGCCATGGGGCGCGTGGACGTCGGCGGGAGCGGCGCGCTGACGCAGCAGCCCTACACGGCTTACGGCCTCTCGAGTGCCGGCGGCGTGAACCGTTCCGAAGTCGAAGGCATCATGGTCAACGAAGGGGCCGGCGGCGGCGGCAGCGACATGTACTACACCGATTACGGCGCCATGGCCGAGGTTGCGATCAACGCGGTCGGTAACGGCGCCGAGATGCCCAACCCCGGCGTGCTCAGCCAGTTCATCGCCAAGTCCGGCGGTAACGAGTACCACGGCAACGCGTACTTCGACTTCCAGAACGAGGCGATGGAAGCCACCAACATCAGTGACGACCAGATTGCGGCCGGTGTGATCGGAAGCGACGTGGTGGACCCGCGTGACACGAACCGGCTGGAGATGTTCCGCGACTTCAACGCGGACCTGGGCGGGTACATCAAGAAGGACACGGCGTGGTGGTACGGGGCCTTCCGCCGGACCGACACCGGCCAGCGGTACCCGACGCTGCTCGACGACATCCAGGACACGTGGGTGCCGGTGAGCACGGTCAAGGCCACCGTCAACGTCTCGCAGAGCCACAAGTTGACGGGCTTCTACCAGTACCAGGTGAAGGAGCAGCCCGACTACATGGGGGCACTCCGCATCGGCGGTGGGCGTCAGAGCCCCGCGCTGATGACCAAGGACACGGTCTGGTACTCGACGTTCCCGCTCCACGTGTGGAAGGCGGAGTACAACGCGGTGCTCTCGCCGAGCCTGTTTTTCGAGGCGCGCACCGGCGCCTATCACTCGGTGTGGGGCCGCGAGGGCAAGTCTACCGATCCGCGCATCGAGGACGTCGGCAACAACTTCGTGGCGGGTGGCGTGTGGTCCTCCGATCTCCGGCGCCACCGGCCGCAGGCCAACGGCTCGCTGTCGTACGTGAAAGGGGACTGGGGCGGCACGCACAACTTCAAGTTGGGCATTGAGGTGCTGCGCGACCTGCTCGTGCAACCGTTCAGGGGCTTCCCCGGCCCGACGCAGACCGTGTCGGTGCGCAACAACAACGTGCCGACTCAGGTGGACATCTACCAACCCGGCTCCGAGTCGAAGAACGGTCTCTGGACCTACTCGGTGTACCTGAACGACTCATGGCAGGTGCACCGCCGCCTCACCGTGAACGCGGGTATCCGCTTCGACCGGCACTCGGCCTACCTGCCGGATCAGGTGGGTCCCGCCGGCCAGTCCTTCAGCCGTGTGGACGGCGTCGTCACCTTCAACAACTGGGGCCCGCGCCTCAGCGCCAGCTACGATCTCACCGGCGACGCCAAGACGGTCGCGAAGGCGAGCTGGGGCCAGTTCTGGCTCTATCCCGGCGCCGATCTCGCCTCGGGGCTCAACCCCAACGCCTCGACGTGGTGGCAGCGGTATTCGTGGACTGACCGGAACGGCAACGGCTATTACGATTCGGGCGAGCAGGGTGCTTTGCTGGCTGTGAACGGCGGCCGTGCCAGCACGGTGTTCGACGCAGACATGGAGAACACCTACGTGAACCAGTTCACGGCCTATGTAGAGCGCGAGCTGGCGAACAACTTTGGTCTGAGGACCGGGTTCGTGTGGAATGGACGACGGCAGGTGCGCGGCCAGATCAACGTGAACCGGCCCCTCGACACGTACACCGTGCCGGTCACCTTCCGCGATCCGGGTCCGGACGGCCGGCTCAACACCTCGGACGATGGGGGCGCGCTGACCGGCTACAACCTGAGCGCGGAGGCGCTGGCGTCGCCGATCGTCAACATCACGACCAACCTGCCCGGCACCGACAGCGACTACTACAACTGGGAGATCACGGCCACTCGTCGTGAGACCGGCTTCTGGTCGATGCAGGCGAGCTTCGCGCACACCTGGAGCCGCGAGGCCGCACTCTCCGCGGGCGCGGGGTACACGCCTAACGCGTTCATCAATGCCGATGACGAGCGCCTCGTCTACACGACTTGGCAGGCGAAGGTGCTGGCCACGCTCAGGTTCAAGGGGGAGTTCCGGGTCATCCCCACCGTACGCCATCAGGCCGGCAGTCCGTTCGGGCGCGTGTTCACGCAGACCTTCAACTGGGGCAACGCCACCGTGCGTGCTGAGCCGATCGATGCGCAGCGCACGCCCCACGTCAACGTGTTCGACATCCGCACCGAGAAGGCGTTCCGCATGGGAGCGGGGCGAGTCACCGGGTTCTTCGACATCTACAACATCTTCAACACCAACGCGGAGCAGGCTCTGACCACGGCGTCCGGTGCGTCCTGGCTGCGGCCGATTGCCATCACGCCGCCGCGTATCGCGCGCGTCGGCGTGAAGCTGGCGTGGTGATTCCCTGATGACGGGTCGTACCGGCGTGTCGCACCAGCCCAGCCAGCCCGAAGCGCGAGAGTTCCGGCGCTCGCTGGGGCTGTTCGATTCGACCATGGTCGTCGTGGGGGCCATGATCGGGTCGGGCATCTTCCTGGTGTCGGCCGACATGACCCGTCTGTTGGGGTCTGCCAGCTGGGTACTGGTCGCCTGGGGCCTGACGGCCCTGCTCACGCTGGCCGCCGCGCTCTCCTACGGCGAGCTCGCCGCGATGATGCCTCGCGCGGGTGGACAGTACGTCTACCTGCGCGAGGCCTTCTCGCCGATCGCCGGCTTTCTCTACGGGTGGACGCTCTTCGCTGTCATCCAGACAGGCACGGTGGCCGCCGTCAGTGTCGGTTTCGCGCGCTACGCGAGCGTGCTGTTCCCGTTCATTGGGGAGGACCGTTATCTCATTCCGCCCATTCACCTCTCCGAGGGGTATGCCGTTTCGCTGTCCAACGCGCAACTGCTCGCGATCGCCGTCATCGCCCTGCTGACCTGGACCAACACACGGGGCATCGAGTACGGCCGCCTCATCCAGAACGTCTTCACCTCCGCGAAGACGGCAGCCGTCGTTGGACTCATCGTCATCGGTCTCGTGTTCGGCGCCAGCGCGGGCACGATCGACGCGAACTTCAGCCGGGCCTGGGCTCCGGTCAATCCCGTGGCCATTGCGCCCGGCGTCGACGCCGCGTCGCTGTTCGGGTTGCTGGTGGCGCTGGCCATCGCGCAGGTGGGCTCGCTGTTCGCGTCCGACGCCTGGAACAACATCACGTTCACGGCAGGAGAAGTCAAGAACCCGAGGCGGGACATACCGGTCTCGCTCGCCGTGGGCACCGGCATCGTGATGACGTTGTATCTGGCGGCGAACGTCACCTACTTCGTCACGCTCCCGATCGACGCGATCAAGACGGTGCCGTCGGACCGCGTGGCCGCGGCCTCCCTCGAAGTGGCACTGCCTGGCATAGGAGGCGCTCTTCTGGCGGTCGGGATCATGATCTCGACCTTCGGATGCGCCAACGGCATGCTGCTGGCTGGGGCCAGGGCCTACTACGCCATGGCGAGAGACGGACTGTTCTTCCGGTCCGCCGGCGTGCTGAACGACCGCCGCGTGCCTGCCTGGGGCCTGGCGCTCCAGGGCGTGTGGACGGCCTTCCTGGTGCTGCCGCGCACCTTCGATCCCGCGTCGCGCACGTATGGAAACCTGTACGGGAGCCTGCTCGACTACGTGGTGTCGGCGGCGCTCTTCTTCTACATTCTGACGATTGCCGGGGTGTTCCGACTGCGGTGGACGCGTCCGGGCGCGCCGCGTCCGTATCGCGCCTTCGGCTACCCGCTCGTACCGGCGCTGTACATCGTGGCGGCCAGCGGCATTCTGGTCGTGCTGGCCATCTATCGCGCATCGACCACATGGCCAGGCTTCGTCATCGTATTGCTCGGCGTGCCTGTCTACCTGATGATCCGCCGGAGCCCGGTCGAGACCGGCACCGTGCTCACCCCTTCAGAGACAGCCTAGTTCCTGGTGCATCAATCACCGTGAGGAGACATATGGACGGCAAGGATCGCGATCTCGGCATGGACCGCACCATCGGGCGGCGCGACTTCGTCAACGGGGTTGCGGCGACGGTTGGCGCGAGCCTGCTCCCGAAGTGGAGTTGGGCCCTGGAACTCGACGCGCAGCAGGCCGCCCCCGAGCAGGCCCCCGACTACTATCCCCCGCGACTGACGGGTATGCGCGGTAGCCACGCGGGCTCGTTCGAGGTGTCACACCAGATGCGCGATCGCCGCGGCGTGGATCTCTCCGGGGCCACGCACACCGGTGAGACGTACGACCTCGTGGTCGTCGGCGGCGGGTTGAGCGGCCTGGCCGCGGCCCACTACTTCATCAAGCAGGTCGGGCGTTCGGCGCGCGTGCTCGTGCTCGACAACCACGACGATTTCGGTGGGCATGCGAAGCGCAACGAGTTCGTCGTCGACGGTCGGCTGCTGGCCCTGAACGGCGGGACGCTGAACATCGAGTCGCACCTGCGCTATAACCTGCCGTCGCGCCAGCTGCTCGAGTCGATTGGCGTCGATCTCGACCGTTATATCAAGTCGAACGAGACGAATCGGAGCCTCTATTCCTCGCTCGGTCTCAGGAGCGGTCACTTCTTCGACAAGGAAACGTGGGGCGTGGACCAGCTGGTCGTCCGGCCTACGGGACAGGCGCCCGGTCGTGGTCGCGGCGGCTACCCACAGGAGTACCTCGCCCAGATGCCCATCGCGGCACAGGCACGCCAGGACATGTTGCGGCTGCAGGATCCGAATCAGCCGGACTACCTGCCGGGGCTGACGTCGGGTGAGAAGAAGGACCAGCTGGCCAGGATGAGCCTGGAGCACTACCTCCTCAACGTCGCGAAGGTTCACAAGGACTGCCTCTGGTTCTTCATCACGACGGGCCGAGGGAACTTCTGCGTGGGCGCGGACGCCGTGCCCGCGCTCTTCGGGTGGGAAATGGGCGTGCCCGGCTTCGCCGGGCTCAAGCTCGATCCGACACCGGATGGGGTGCTCGCCGACCTGCCGGGCGGTCACCACGGTCGGCAAAAGGCTGCGGGTGGCGGCGGCAGCATCCACTTCCCCGACGGGAACGCGACCGTGACGCGGCTGCTGGTGCGCTGGCTGATTCCGGAGGCCGTGCCCGGGGGATCTCAGGAAGACGTTTCGACCGCCCGCGTCAATTACGCGCTGCTGGACCGCGGTAACCAGGCCGCGCGCATCCGGTTGAACAGCACGGTGGTGAACGTGCGCCACGATGGGAATCCAGACTCCGCACGGGAGGTTGTCGTGAGCTACAGCCGCGGCGGGCGCCTCTATGACGTGCGCGGCAAGGCGTGTGTCATGGCCTGCTGGAACATGTTCATTCCCTATCTGGTGCCGGACATCCCGCAGGCGCAGAAGGAAGCCCTGGCGTACGGCGTCAAGGGGCCGCTGGTATACACCAGTGTCGCGGTCCGGCAGTGGACGGCCTTCGAGAAGCTGGGCGTGAGCAACATCTCGACGCCGACGATGTATCACGACAGCGTCGCGTTGTCCGAGGCGGTCGACCTTGGCGATCTCCATCATCCTCGGACGCCCAAGGAGCCCGTCGTGCTGAGTCTCGGCCGGCACCCTTGCGCGCCGGGCAAGCCTCGCAAGGAGCAGCATCGGATCGGGCGCGCGGACCTGCTCGCCGCCTCGTTCGAGACCTTCGAGCGGAACATTCGCGATCAGCTGGGAAGAGTTCTCGGCCCAGGCGGATTCGACCCCGCCCGCGACATTGCGGCGATCACGGTAAACCGCTGGCCGCATGGATATGCCTACACCTACAACAGCCTGACCGATCCGATGGAGTGGGTGTTCACCTCGACCAACGATCGGCCGTGCGTCGCGGCCCGGCAACCGTATGGCCTGATCACGATTGCGAACTCGGACGCGGCCGCCAGCCCGCACACCGATGCGGCATTCCTCGAAGCCAATCGGGCCGTAGGTGAGGTGCTGGAACGTCGCGCCTATCCATTCCTCACGAAGGGAACGAAGGCCTCGGAGGCTTAGCGGAGTGCACGAACATGTCAACGACGGCAGTAGCTGAGGTGTCCCACTGGGTCGGCGGCAAGAGTGTCGAGCCGCACAGCGAGCGACGGCTCGAGGTGACGGATCCCTCGACCGGCGCGGTGATTCGCACGGTCGCGCTGGCCGATGCGGAAGACGTGGACCGGGCCGTCCAGACCGCCCACGACGCCTTCGAGGGCTGGCAGGCGACGACGGCCTTGCGGCGGGCGAGAATCCTGACCCGATTCCGCGAACTGCTCGAGCGGCACCAGATCGAGCTCGCGACGCTCGTGAGCCAGGAGCACGGCAAAGTGTTCCTCGACGCGAAGGGCTCGGTGCAGCGCGGCATCGAGGTCGTGGAATTTGCCTGCGGAGCGCCTCATCTGCTCAAGGGGGAGCACTCAGGCGGCGTCGGGCGTGACGTGGACGCCTACTCGCGGCTGCAACCACTTGGTGTATGCGTGGGCATCACGCCGTTCAACTTCCCGGCGATGGTGCCGCTGTGGATGTTCCCGGTGGCGCTGGCTTGCGGTAACACCTTCGTCCTGAAACCGTCGGAAAAGGTGCCGTCGGCCAGCATGCGCATGGCCGAGCTCTTGCGCGAGGCGGGCCTGCCCGACGGGGTATTCAATATTGTGAACGGGGACAAGGAGGCCGTCGATGCCCTCCTCGTGCACCCGAAAGTCCGAGCCGTGTCGTTCGTTGGGTCCACGCCCGTGGCCCGGCACGTGTACACGACCGCGGCGGCGGCCGGCAAGCGCGTCCAGGCATTGGGCGGAGCCAAGAACCACGCCGTCGTCATGCCCGATGCCGAACTCGAGTTCACCGCAGATGCGTTGACCGGCGCGGCGTTCGGGTCGGCGGGAGAGCGCTGCATGGCCATCTCGGTTGCGGTGGCCGTCGGCGACATCGCCGACCCGCTGGTGGCGCGGCTGGCGGAGAAGGCGCGGGGCTTGCGAGTGGGCCCCGGCAAGAGCGAGGCCTCCGAGATGGGCCCGCTCGTGTCCCGGGTTCACCGTGACCGCGTGCGTGGTTACGTGGATGCGGGCGTGGCCGCCGGCGCCACACCGGTCGTGGACGGTCGCGACCTCATCGTCGACGGCCACGAGAACGGATTCTTCCTGGGACCCACCATCTTCGATCACGTGACCGAGGACATGAGCATCTACCGGGACGAAATTTTCGGACCGGTCCTGGCCGTCGTCCGCGTGGAGACGTTGGACAATGCGATCGACCTGCTCAACCGGAACCCCTATGGCAACGGCTGCGCGATCTTCACGCGCTCGGGGGCATCAGCACGCCGGTTCGAGGAGCTCGTGGAAGTCGGCATGGTGGGTATCAACGTGCCGATTCCGGTGCCGATGGCGTTCTTTTCGTTTGGAGGCTGGAAGCAGTCGCTGTTCGGAGATCTGCACGTCCACGGCATGGAGGCGGTGTCCTTCTACACCCGGACCAAGGCCGTCACCAGCCGTTGGCCGCACGTGGATCGCCGGTCGAGCGGTCTGGCCATGCCAACCCTTGCTTGAAGCATGAACTCGGGCGTGTCGCCGCGGGATCGACGGGTCGTGGCGGGATGCCGTTTGGAGGTGGTGATGACGCAGTGTATTCGCATCGTATCGGGAGTCGTGGCGGTCTGCATGCTGAGCGTGACACTGGGCGCGCAGCAGCAGATGTCCCCCGCAGAGGTGGATGCGGTCAAGAAGGAGGCGACCGCGCACATCGACAAGTACTACCGGTTGTTCTCGGAGCAGAAGCCGGACGTGCTGGCCAGCGAGGTGTTCAACATCCCGTGGCTGGTCATCGGCGGTAGCGGTCCGCAGGCCGATCTGACGAAGGAGCAGGCACAGGCCCGCTTCCAGGCATCGATGAAGCAGCTCGTCGAGAGCGGCTGGTCGCGGTCGGTGTTCACGACCGAGAACGTCTGCGTGCTCAATGCCAATGCCGCGATTGCCAGTGGGTACAACACGCGCTACAAGACGGACGGCACCGTGATGTCCGTTGGGGGCGTCACCTACATCCTCGGCAAGTCGAAGGCAGGCTGGCGCATCGTCTCGTACAGCGGCCATCCCAGGGGCAAAATCGTGCGCTGCGACTGACGTCGTCCGGGGCGTCACGATGATTTGGCACCGGCGCCTTCCCTGATATCGTTCCCATGCCTTGTCGTTCAGCCCACTCCCACGAGCATGCCAGCGGGTCGTTGCAGGTGGTGTCGCAGGCGATGATGCGTGTGAACTCAGGATGCAGGGAGGGCTGTCGTGAGGAAGAGTGCAGTGAGCGGCGCGGACCGGGTGGGGCTGCTGACCGTCGGCCAGACAGCGAAGATCCTGGGCGTGAGCCCGTCGACACTTCGCCTCTGGGAAAACGTCGGCATCATCACGCCGGTGCGGAGCAATGGCCAATACCGGTTGTACAGCCGCGAGTTGCTCGAGGTGCTCAAGCGCATCAAGTACTTGCGCGACGTCAAGCGCCTCAATTTGCCGGGAATCAAGGAGATTCTGGGCCGGTCGCAGGAAACCGCCCCACGTCGAGCCGACGGCGGGCGCCCGACGGACGTCGGGCGCAAGTTGCGCGAAATGCGGAAGCGGCAGGGACTTGGTCTCGCGGAGGCGGCGCGGCGGGCGAAGATTTCCGGGGGGTTCCTGAGCGCGATCGAGCTGTCCCGCGCCAATCCGTCGGTGGCCACGCTCCAGCGCCTGACGGCCACCTACGGTACGACGGTCTTGGACCTATACGACGTTCCTCGACGGCCGAAACGGCTCGTGAGGCCGCGCGAGCGGCGGGTCATCGAGACGGCGTCCGGCGTCCGCATGGAGTTGCTCTCCGTGGGTGCGCGACAACTGCAGAGCATGTTGTTCCGCGTGCCCCCTGGCACCGGGAGCGACGGCGCGTACTCGCATGAAGGCGAGGAGTTCATCTACATGCTGTCCGGCACGCTGGAATTGTGGCTCGACGAGCTCGAGTGCCACACCTTGCGTGAAGGCGACGGCTTCTGGTTCGAGAGCCGTCACGGGCACCGCTGGTTCAACCCGCTGAAGAAGGATGCGGTCCTGCTCTGGGTCAACACCCCGCCGACGTTCTAGACGTCCGGATCGTGCGGGCAACAGGAGGTTTGGTAATGGTTGCATGGCGCAAGGGATGGGCCTTCGGGCTGAGCGTGGCGATTGTTGGCCTGTGTGCCGCCCTGGTACAGGGCCAAGGCGGCTTCGTTGGTTGGCCAAACTACGGCGGAGACAAGGCCTTCACGAGGTATTCGCCGCTCAGTCAGATCGGGCGCGACAACGTCAAGAGCCTACGCGTCGTCTGGCGCGCGCCCGCGGTGGACCCCGCCATCAAGAAAGCCAACCCTGACCTGCGGGTGAACGCCTACCTGCGATCCACCCCATTGATGATCGACGGGATTCTCTATACGCAGGACGCCATGGGGCTGGCCATGGCCCTCAACGCCGAGACCGGCGTCCGGCGGTGGACGCAGGCCTTACCGGACCCGTCGATGCTCCAAGGGCAGGCCGCACGCGGGATCGACATGTGGACGAAGGGCGACGGCCGCATCGTGGCCGTGCGAGGCGAGCATCTCTATGCTCTCAGCAAAGAGACCGGGGCCGCGTATCGCACCTTTGGCGAGGCAGGTCGCGTCACGCTCGAGCGCGATTCCCCGCGTGCCGGTCCATACCGCCTGACGTCAGGCCCGTTGATTGTCGGCGAGGTGGTCATCCTTGCTGGCCAGGGCGGCGGCGGCGGCGACAGCGCCTCGATCAAGAAGGAGGCAGCGCCCGAGGACATCCGTGGCTACGACATACGAACGGGGCGCCTGCTCTGGAACTTCCACGTCGTGCCGCGGCCCGGTGAGTTCGGCGCGGATACCTGGGACCCCGCCTTCCTGCAGGACGCAGGGGACCTCGGGGCCTGGGCCGCGCTTAGCGCCGACGAGGAACTCGGCTTGGTCTACGTGCCCCTTTCGGTGTCGACGGCCGCCTACTATGGCGGTCATCGGCGGGGAAACAACCTCTTCTCCGCCAGCCTCGTCGCGCTCGACGCGAAGACGGGGAAGCGCGTGTGGCACCACCAGATGGTCCATCACGACCTCTGGGAGTACGACAACATCAGCCCGGCCACGCTTGGCGACATCACGGTGGATGGTCGTCGCATCAAGGCTGTCATGGCGGCGAACAAGAACGGTTTCCTGTTCGTCCTCGACCGAGCCACGGGCCGGCCAGTCTGGCCGATCGAAGAGCGCCCCGTACCGCAGTCGACGGTGCCCGGCGAGCACAGTTCACCCACGCAGCCTTTTCCCACGAAACCGCCAGCCTTCGACCGTCAAGGCGTGACTGATGACGACCTGATCGATTTCACCCCGGCGCTGCGTCAGCAGGCGCGCGACATCCTGAAGGACTACGTCACCGGTCCGATGTACACGCCGCCATCGCTTCTGACCGAAACCAAGAAGGGCACGTACTTCGTGCCCGGGAATTGGGGCGCTGGTAACTGGCACACCGGGGCCTTCGATCCGGAAACCGGCATGTACTACGCCGTGTCGCACACCATGCCTGGCATGTACGACCTGGTCGAGGCGGAAGGCGTAGAGAAGGACGCCACGATGCGTTTCGTGGCGAAGTCAAAGGGACGCAATCCGCCAACCATTGATGGCCTGCCGCTCGTCAAGCCGCCCTACGGGCGCGTGACCGCCCTGAATCTCAATACCGGGGAGCTCGCGTGGATGGCGGCGAACGGGGACGGCCCGCGGACTCATCCCCTGCTGAAGGACCTGAATCTGCCGCCGCTCGGCATTCCGAACCGGCCCGCGCCGCTCCTCACGAAGACCCTGCTGTTCCTGGGCGAGGGGAGCGATGCCATCACTGGGGCGTGGCCCTATCCATGGGCCTGGGGCAAGAAGTTCCGCGCCTACGACAAGGCATCCGGGGCCGTCGTGTGGGAGATGGATCTGCCCTCCGGCACGACCGCGGCGCCGATGACGTACATGAATCGCGGTAAGCAATACATTGTCGTCGCTGTTGGCGACCGGAACATGGAGCCGGAGTTCGTCGCACTGGCACTGCAGTAACGTCACGAGAACACGAAGGACACGAAGAAGGCGGGTCTTGGGTCTTGGGTCTTGCGTCTTGGGCCGTGAGATCGGCTTCGACGTCTTACCTCGTGTCCTTCGTGCGTGCTTCGTGTACTTCGTGTCCTTCGTGTTCCCGTGGACACCTACCCCGCGAACTTGTAGCCCATCCCGTGCACGGTGAGGATGAACTGCGGCACGCGCGGGTTGGGCTCGAGCTTCTGCCTGAGCCACGCCACGTGCACGTCCACCGTGCGCGTGGAGGGCATGGCCGTGTAGCCCCACACGTCGTGCAGCAGCTTCTCCCGTGTGAGTGTGGTCCCGCGGTTCTCGATGAAGTAGCGGAGGAGCTGGAACTCCTTGGCGGAGAGCTCCAGCGGCTCGCCCTCCTTCGTCACCTCGGCCTTCCGCACGTCCACCGTCACCTCGCCGAACTGGTAGCGCTCCAGCGCCACGCCGGAGCTGGCCGGCGCGCGCCTGAGGAGCGCCTCGAGCCGCGCGAGCAGCTCCATCGTGTCGAAGGGCTTGGTCAGGTAGTCGTCCGCGCCCAGTTTCAGCCCCACGACCCGATCCACGACCTGGGAACGGGCCGTCAGCATCAGGATGGGCGTCATCACTCCCAGGTGCCTCAGCGAACGCGCCACCTCGAAGCCGTCCCGGCCGGGCAGCATCACGTCGAGCACGATGAGGTCGAACGGCTCCCCGCCGCCGCGCCGGATGGCCGTGTCGCCGTCGCCGGCCGTTTCGACCGTGTAGCCCTCGGCAACCAGGCGATCGCTCAGCGTCAGCTGGAGGCCGGGTTCGTCTTCAACGAGCAATAGGCGCGCGGAGGGCATGCAGACGGCGCTACTTGGCGTCGGCGCTGTGGGGAACGAGGCCGAGGTTCATCTGCCCGGCCGCGCGGCCCGGGGCGGCGGGGAGGATGAGCGTGAAGGTGCTGCCCTTGCCGGGCTCGCTCGTCACGTGCACCGTGCCACCGTGCGCTTCGGCGATGCGCGACACCAGGTTCAAGCCCAGGCCGCTGCCCTTGATCTGGCGCGAGACGGCCTCGCGCCCGCGGTAGAACGGCTCGAAGATGTGCTTGCGGTCCTCGGCGCCGATGCCGAGGCCGCGATCGGTGACGGAGATGGCCACGTGCGACGACGGAGTGCTCCTCGCCGAGCCGCCTGACCGATCCGCGGCCGTCGCCTCGACGCGCACCCAGCGCGCGTCGCCGCCGTACTTGACCGCGTTGCTGATCAGGTTCTGCACCGCCGACCGGAGTGCCGCACCGTCGCCAAGCACCGGGAGCAGATCGTCCGCGATCTTCGCCTCCACGGTCACGCCGTGACCCTCGATCTCGGGCCGGCACGAGGCCAGCGACTGCTGCACCAGTTCGGACACCGACACCGGGGCCTGCCCCGCGGCTCCGTTGCCCGCCGCGATGCCCGCCAGCTGCAACACCCGCTCCACCGTCTCGCCCAGCCGCCGCGCCTCGCCCTGGATGGTCTCGCCGTACTTGCGCACGCGCGTGGGATCCGCGACGACCCCATCGGCCAGATTGCTGGCGGCCGTGCCGATGACCGCGACCGGCGTCCGCAGCTCATGCGAGACGGCGGCCACGAACTCCATCTGCTGCCTCGCCAGCGTCTGTGCCCGCCGCGCCGACACGACGATGAGCCCGATGGCCGTGCTCAGCAGCAGCAGGATCCCGGAGCTGAGCATCAGGTTGCGCTTGCGCACGCCGGCCACGGCGGCCTCGAGCGAGCCTGCGCGATGCGCGGCCGCCACGCGCCAGCGCCCCTCGAACAGGCCAAGGCTACGCCCACGTTCGGGCACCGGCAGGCCCTCGCTGGTCGCCCGGCCCTCGCGGCCTCCCCGCCGTCGGTCCTGCAGCATCGAGACGACAATGCGATCGCCTGACCCCGGTGGAGGTGGCAGCCGCACGCTGGCCGCGCCGCCGCCGTTCCTGGTGATCATGAAGATCTGATCCGGACGAGGCGACATGAAGCTCGCCTCGACATCCGCGTTGGCTCCGATGGCCGCGGCCGCGCCCGTCTCGGATTCCCAGATGACCTTCGAGGTGTCCTCGCGCTCGGTCACCGCCACCCGATAGTCGGCCACCCCATCGTCGCCGTGGAAGTGGCGTGCGGTGAGCGTCGGCAACAGCGTGTCGCGCACGTACTCTCGATCCAGCCTCACGACGGTGAAGCCCAGCACCTCGATGCGCGGCGCCGACGTGTGGTCGTCCGGGAAGTCGAAGAGCGTGACGGGTGCCACCAGCGTGTGGTCGTCGCCGCTGATGACCGTGAGCGTCCCCTCGCGACGGAAGCGGCCGTTCCCCTGCGCGCGCATCCCCTTGATCTCGCCCAGGTGCTCGGCCAGCGCCGGCCGCATCTGGGCCAGCTCGTCGCTCCACTGCGCCCGCTCGAAGACACGCTGGTCGTTGTTCCAGCGACGCAGACGCAGGCGAGCCGGGTCGGTGGCCGGGGTGGCGGCGTTCCCGTCCATCGTGTCTACCAGCAGCACCTCGCGCACCAGCCGCGTGTCGGCGGCACGCTCGGTCCACGTGGAGTAGCGCTGGGCGTACGACGTCCAGTTCTCGTCGCGGGCTACGGCCCCTTCGACCTGCAGGCCCGCCATGGCGCGTGACAGTTCGCTGTCGAAGGCCGTCGCAAACTGCGCGGCCGAGGTGCGCAGCGTGCGCTGCATGCGCTCGCGCTCGGCCTCGCTCACCTGGCCCACCCAGCGGTACTGGAGCCACGCCAGCGCCGGCACGAGCAGCAGCACGACGGCGACCAGCGCCGTGACGCCGGAGACACGTCCGCGAAGGGCCTTCATGGAGGGCAGTCTAGCACGCGAAAAACGGGATAAATCCAGCCAGATCAGGCATTTAACATCGTTAACAAACGCTTTGCCCAGCCTTAACGTCCGATCGCCGGCGGCCGTCGTAATAATCACAGGAATCAGGAATCAGGAATCAGGAATCAGGACCCAAGACCCAAGACCCAGGACCCAAGACCCAGGACCCAAGACCCCGACAGGATCCTCCAATGAAGAGACTCGCAGTCGTTGTAGCCGCGGTAGTGCTGGCCAACGTGGTGGACATCAATCAGGGCATCGTGCTGCCGCTGGCGGCGCAGGACCAGGTGGCCCAAGTGGTGGCCGAGGTGAAGAAGGCGCTTGGCGGCGACAAGCTCGCGGCCGTGAAGGCGCTCAGCGCGGAGGGGCCCTTCCGCCGGACGATGGGGCAGCGCGACATGGAAGGCACGTTGATGCTCACCCTGGTGCGGCCGGACAAGGTGCGCCGCTCCGAGGAGATGAGCATGGGCGGCATGGTGGGCGGCCCGACGGTCGAGCGCATCTCGGCGTTCAACGGCACCGAGGCGTGGGATGACATGCAGAACCGTGGCGGCATGGGCGGCGGGATGCAGATTCGCATGATGGGCCCCGGTGGGCCTGGCGGGGCCGGCGGGCCCGGCGGCGGTCCGCTCACCCCGGAGCAGATCGAGCAGGCGCGCGTTCGACGCATGAAGATGGAACTGCAGCGCTG
>Ga0105100_10000243_pt1 | contig 32306 bp, 30 predicted proteins | sample PPLLak12cMay2015_2_FD_87033 | JGI IMG/M metagenome (GOLD analysis project Ga0105100, IMG submission 87033) | Freshwater sediment microbial communities from Prairie Pothole Lake near Jamestown, North Dakota, USA - PPLs Lake P8 Core (1) Depth... | ecosystem: Environmental > Aquatic > Freshwater >... | reverse complement strand
GCAGCAGCCAGGATGACCAGCGTTTCCTGTGGAGCATATGCAACGGAGGATAACGCATCGGCCGCGAACACAGCCAGGCCAATTGCCTTGCCAATCGCCTCGTGGGGGGCATCCGCCGTCGATAAGGGCCGCCCGATCAGCCAAGTGCTCAGCCTGCGCGGCGGCTGGTAACCCGCCGAACGGCGCAGCACTGTCGAGCCTTCGTCTTTCTCTTCGAGGATGAACTCATCTTCCGACATTTGGATACCTTTACCGGCTCAACCGCCGGCAGACCAGCGCGAGGTTATCGCCAGCGAAATCAGCCGCCGGGCGCTTTCGTCCATGAGAACCAGCTCGCCGCTTTCCAGCTCCCCAGAAAGATCGGACAGCGTCTTCTGTAGCGTGTAATGCAGGGTGAGCGCTGAGGCGCGAATCGCGTAGGCGGTGATGAGAAAAAATAACGGATCCGCTGACAGCACAGCACGGCAGGCAGCCAGCAAACGCGGGAATAGATCAAAGAACTCCCAAATCTCTCCCTTGGGACCGCGCCCGAACTTGGGAGGGTCCAGGATTACGCCATCGTAGCGAACACCGCGGCGCTCTTCACGCTGCACGAACTTGAGGGCGTCGTCCACGATCCAACGCACTGGCTTGCCGTCCAAGCCGGAGAGCGCCTGGTTCTGCCGCGCCCAGGCTACCGCCTTTTTCGAAGCATCCACCTGGGTGACTGTGGCGCCAGCCTGGGCGGCTGCCAGTGTAGCCAGGCCGGTGTAGCCGAATAAATTCAATACTTTGAGCGGTCGTTTGGTCGCTGCTATCTGTCCGCGAATCCAATCCCACTGGACAGCCTGCTCCGGGAAAACACCCAGGTGTCTGCCGCCCGTCATCTGGGCCTGAAAAGTGAGGTCCGCATAATGCATGATCCAATCCGGCTCGACCGGTTTCTGGATCTGCCAGTGCCCTCCGCTCTCTTCAGAGGTCGGCTGGAAGCGGGCGTGTGCGGATCTCCAGGTATGCTCGTCCCTGGCGGGAGGCCACATCGCTTGCGGTTCAGGGCGGACGAATATATACGGGCCGTAGCGCTCCAGCTTGAGCCCATTGCCGCTGTCTAGCAGGGCATAGTCTCGCCAGCCCGGTGAGGTCAACAAGCTTAGATGGGGAGGCTCGCTTTGATTCATAACCAGCCAGGGACGCAAACCATAAATGCTGTGATCAATAGCTTTTTTCCCCGAGCAAGTAGGCGTACCCAATGGTTAAGATGACCAGGATGGCAATGGTCACCCAGCCAGCGGGCTTGATCCAGACAGCCCACTGCTGGATCACAGCGACGAACAGCGCGAAGAGGGTCCCCAGAAGTAAAGCCACAATGGTCTTCTGCACTCCCTCTACCGGGATGGCACTGCCTGCCAGCAGGCCTCTAACAGCCCAAAGCAGGAAGCCAAAGCCGAACAGCGCAGCTCCGAACATGCGAGCGAAGGAAGCAGCAAACCAGTAGGTAGCCCCCTCTGCTCCGGGCATATCGAGCATCCCGAATAAATTGATCATCACTGGTCCATACATGGCGAACGCAATGCCTAAAGCGATGTACAGGATTGCATTGATGAAGATCAGGTTGGATAGTTTCACATGCGGTTCCTTCTGCTCAGTCTCGACGCACCATTTGGATGATGTACAGCAGTACAACTGCGCCTAGGGTTGCGCTCACCAGCGAGCCGATAATGCCTCCAATGGAAATGTCCAAAAAGTAAAAGATGTACCAACCGATGAAAGCGCCAATCACACCGACGACCAGATTCCCCCCTAAACCCAGGCTGCGTTCTTTCATGATCCTTCCACCAAGCCATCCGGCGATCAGTCCGATAACAAGCGTAGATAAGAGATCCATAGCTTGATTCTACTCCTTACCAGACAGAAGGTTGATCCCCCGCCTGGATTATAATACACCGCGCGTGCTGCAGCCGGTCCGTTAACCAATGGCTTTTATTGGAGATAAGCTATGCTGGAAATCGCAGCTTTCACCCTCGGGCAAGTTATGACCAATGCATACCTGATCGCCGACCCGCACAGCCGGGAGGCGGTCGTGATCGATCCCGCTGATGAGGGTGAAGTCATCGTCGCGGAAGCGCTCAAGCGCAACTGGCGGATCGGCTCCATCTGGCTGACCCACGCCCATTTCGATCACCTGGCTGGAGCGGGCGCTGTCGCCGACCGCGTAAACCCACCGCCGCCGGTGGCTCTGCACCCAGATGATTATCCCCTCTGGCGTATGCAAGGCGGCGCGATGCTCTTCGGCATGCGCATCGATCCGGGTCCAGAACCTACGGTCGACCTGTACCACGGACAATATCTGAACGTGGGCAGCTACCAGCTGGAAGTGCGCCACGCACCTGGTCACACGCGTGGGCACGTCATTTTCTATTGTCCATCTGATTCGCTGGCATTCTGCGGCGATGTCATCTTCCAGGGCTCAATCGGACGCACCGATCTCCCCGGCGGAGATTACCAGACACTGATCGACAGCATACAAAAACAAATCCTTTCCCTACCTGATGATACCCGGCTGCTCAGCGGGCATGGCCCGGAGACGACGGTAGGCAGGGAAAGGAAATGGAATCCGTTTCTCGAATAGCAGCTACTTGGCGTAATCGATCGCCCGGTTCTCCCGGATGACGATAACCCGGATCTGTCCAGGATACTGCATCGATTCTTCGATTTGTTTGGCAATATCGCGCGCCAGGCGCACCGACGCCAAGTCGTCAATCTCTTCGGGTTTAACGAATATGCGTACTTCTCGACCGGCCTGCAGGGCATAGGTCTGGCTGACGCCTTTGAACGAGTTGCCGATATCCTCCAGGGCGCGCACGCGTTTCAGGTATTGCTCCAGGCTTTCTCGGCGGGCACCCGGCCGCGCGCCAGAGATAGCGTCGGCTGCCTCTACGATGGCAGCTTCGACAGTCTCCTGGTCGATCTCGTGGTGGTGGGAGGCGATGGCATTGACCACTTTGTGGTTGACGCCATAACGCTTGGCGAATTCCGCACCGATCTGTGCGTGGGTGCCTTCTATGTTGTGATCCATGGCCTTTCCCAGGTCGTGGAGCAATGCGCCGCTTTTACACACCTCGACATCCGCGCCGAGCTCCGCTGCAACGACTGCGGCGATCTTGGCGGTTTCTACAGCATGGTCAAGCTGGTTTTGCCCGTAAGAGGTACGGTACTTCAGGCGCCCAAGCATCTTGGTAACCTCGAGGTGCAGTCCGCTGACGCCCGCATCGTATGCAGCTTGCTCGCCGGCTTCAGCAATGATGCGCTCGACCTCTTTCTGCTCGTTCTTCAGTATTTTTTCGATATGCGCGGGATGGATGCGCCCATCGACAACCAGTTTGGCGAGGGCGCGGCGAGCCACTTCTCGCCGTATCGGGTCGAAGCAGGAGATGGTAACCGCTTCCGGAGTATCGTCAACGATCACGTCCACGCCAGCAGCCTGCTCGAAGGCATGGATGTTGCGCCCATTTCTCCCGATGATGCGGCCCTTCATCTCATCAGCCGGTAAGGGAACTACGGAAGTCGTCACCTCGCTTACATGGTCCGAGGCTACCCTCTGGATAGCAGTGGTGATAATGGCCCGCGCCCGGCGGTCGCCTTCTTCGCGGGCCTCCGCTTCAATCTGGCGGATGGTCCTTGCCATATCGTTGCGCGATTCTTTTTCGACTTCCGCCAGCAAGATGCTGCGAGCCTCTTCTGTGCTCATTTGCGAGATGCGCTGTAGCTCTTCGAGCTCGTCTGCATACATCTTCTCGATATCATTGGCGCGTTTGTCCAGCGCGCTCTGGCGCTTGTTGAGCAGCTGCTCCCGTTTTTCCAGGCGATCGGTACGCTGGTCCAGCTCATCACGCCGTTTCTGAAGACGATCCTCCTCGCGGATGATATCGCTGCGCTTGCGGGATACTTCGCTTTCAGCGGCCTGGCGGATTTCCAGGGATTTGTTCTTCGCCTGGAGCTCAATCGCCTGGGCTTTCTCGCTGGCCTCCTTGAGCAACCGGTCTGCCTCGGTGTTCTGCCGCGCCAATTCTTTCTCGATCTGCATCTTTTTAATGTAATAGCCTATTCCCGTCCCAACCAGCAATGCAATGATTGAGGCGGGGATTATCCATAACCAGTCCATACGACTACCTCGTTTGCTAGATTTGACCCTACCTGATTAATCCTCTAATTCATGCAGCTCTTGCCAGATTTTGGTGACCAGCGGCGCGGCCACCTCATAGCTGAAGCCTCGCCGCGCCATGTGTGAAAGCATCTTCTGCCGGAACTCAGGCCAATCCAGGGCAGCGTGCTTCCTGGCTTGCCTTAGTGCTGCCCGGTAAGCTGCTGAATCTTCATCGAAATCTTCCAGGGCTTCCTGGATGGCGTCCTCTGGGATGCCTTTCTGGCGAAGCTCATATGCCAGTGCCCGCCGGCTGCGTGGGCGGAACTCGCTGCGGTTCTCGATCCAGTTCTGGGTGAAGCGCTGGTCATCGACCAGGCTGCTGCGCCGCAGTCGTTCCAGGATTTCGCCGGCGATCTCGTCCGTCACCCCGTACCCACGTAGGTGATCGCGCACCTCTACCTCGGTTCGATCGCGGTGGGAAAGCAGGTTGATAGCTTTTTGAAAGGCGACTTCGCGGCTATCCTCGGATTGTAGTTGGGCGATCTTTTCGTCGCTGAGTTCTTGTCCAACTTGCAGCCAGGCAGCGACAATCCGAGATAGTCCGAAGGCAAATTCACCATCCAGATAGACGTTTACGCGGTTGCGATCGCGTTTTTGGGCTGTGAGAGCCGTAATCCGTCTTCCCATCATAATAAAATACGCAGCCGCTACCCTGCCTTCAGAGTCCGCGGCTGCGACAAAATAGACTGGCTCTCAGTTGTTTAGATAGGTACAGCAGACCAATAGACAATCCTGCTGTCTAAAACTGGTAGAATTAGATCCGATGCCTGCTTACCTATCGGATGATTGGGTACGGTGATTATGTTTTCGGGTTAATCATTCAAAGACTTTCCCAGTCTTTATCCATCCAGATCCGATCGGATGGTTTTTCAAAGCCATAACACACCAGGGCAATCTGTGAACTGAGATCGTTGTCAAAGTCGTAGCCGCAAGAATGAAGGAAGAAAGAAACAGGGCGGCTTGAAAAAACATACGTCAGCGGACTGAATGCCATACGGAAGTTCCGTGATGAGGGGCAGTAAGGTGGTTGCTCATCGCGCTTTGGACGGATGGAACCAGGCACTGCCGGCGGGATGTGTGCCGGTGGCAGAAGCGAGCTGACATTTGGAAAGGTGCTGCTATATCCTAGCTTTGTTAATGCTGCAGATGCAAATGTTATCGTTTCTTAAAGTATGAAATCTATTATACAGTATATCCAATTTTTATACCACTAATCCAATTAATTCGGGAGCACTAAAAAGTTGTTGTGGAATTACCGGGTTATGTGGCTTGAGCGGCTTCGCCGCTCAAGCTACATAACCCAAACCCACAACATTTGAGTACACCCAATAATTCTAATCAGGAGGAGACACAATGGAAAAGATCACCCGTGAAGACGCCCTGGAGTACCATCGCCTGGGAGGCAAACCCGGCAAGGTGTCTGTCGTCCCGACCAAGCCCATGGACACGCAGAGGGACTTGAGCCTGGCATATACACCCGGAGTAGCCGTCCCAGTGCTGGAGATTGAACGCGATGCCGAGCTGGCATACGAATATACATCAAAGGGCAATCTGGTGGCAGTGGTTTCGAACGGCACTGCCATCCTGGGATTGGGCAACCGGGGAGCCCTGGCTTCAAAGCCTGTGATGGAGGGCAAGGGTGTACTGTTCAAGCGCTTCGCAGACGTGGATGTATTTGACATCGAGGTCAATACCCTCGATCCGGATGAATTAATCCGAGTGGTTGCCGCCATCTCACCGACTTTTGGGGGCATCAACCTGGAAGATATCAAAGCTCCTGAATGTTTCCATATTGAAGAGACACTGAAAGGTATGCTGGATATCCCCGTGTTCCATGATGACCAACACGGCACGGCGATCATCTCCGGGGCAGCTTTGATGAATGGGCTGGAGATTGTTGGAAAGCCGATCGGTGATGTGCGGATCACCATCTCAGGCGCCGGTGCTTCGGCGATTTCCTGCGCCGAGCTGATGGTTCGCCTGGGTGCCACTAGGGAGAATATCCTGCTCGTGGATACGCGCGGGGTGGTTTACAAAGGTCGCCAGGAAGGGATGAATAAGTACAAGGAACGCTTCATCACCGATACGCCGGCGCGCACACTGGCAGATGCGGTGCGTGGATCGGATGTCTTTTATGGTTTGTCTGCTGCCGATGTGCTCACACCTGAGATGGTAAAGACAATGGCAGATCAGCCGCTGATCTTTGCTATGGCAAACCCCGATCCTGAGATCAAATACGAGCTGGCTAAGGAGGCCCGACCGGATGCAATCGTAGCCACCGGACGTTCGGATTACCCCAACCAGATCAATAATGTACTGGGCTTTCCATTCATCTTTCGCGGCGCACTGGATGTGCGCGCCCGGGCAATCAATGAGGAGATGAAAGTCGCTGCCGCACACGCCTTATCGCAGCTGGCAAAAGAAGATGTACCGGACAGTGTCTTGCGTGCCTATGGCCTGGAAAGCTTGCGGTTTGGTCCCGAGTACATCTTACCCAAACCGCTTGACCCGCGCGTGCTGCTGTGGGAGGCGCCTGCTGTAGCCAAAGCTGCTATGGAGAGCGGCGCGGCGCGGCGCATGCTCGACCTCGATGAATATCGGGAGCAGCTGGCCTTCCGCCAGGGCATGGGTGAGCAGGTGCGCTACTTCATTATCCAAAAAGCGCAGAGCTGCCCGGTAAAGAAGCGACTGGTCTTTGCAGAGGGGGAGGAGGGTAAGATCATCCGGGCAGCGGCGCGAGTGAGCGATGAGGGCATCGGTCGGCCGATCTTGATCGGCAGGCGGGATGTGATCCAGGCGAAACTGACTCAGCTGGGATTGGATTACTCCCCAGAAATTGTCGATCCGGCAGGGTACGAGCGAATTGAGGCCTATGCACAGGCTTATTACGACCTGCGCAACCGCAAAGGAATGACATATAAAGACGCCCTCAAGCGCGTGCGTGAGGCTAACATTTTTGGACCGATGATGGTGAAAATGGGCGATGCCGATGCGTTCATCTCCGGGCTGACGTATGATTACCCGGATGTGATCCGCCCGGCTTTGCAGATCCACCATACTGCCTCTGGAGTCAAGAAAGTTGCCGGGGCGTATGTAATCATCGTCAACAGCAAGGTCTATCTCTTCACCGATGCTACCGTCAATATTGACCCGAGCGCTGATGATCTGGCTGAGATCGCCTTTTTGTCGGCAGACTTTGCCCGCCAGCTTGGGCTGGAGCCGCGCGTGGCGCTGCTTTCTTTCTCGAACTTTGGCAGCACGCCTCACCCACTGACGGACAAAGTGCGTAAAGCTCTGGAGATCATCCGCAGCAAGCAGCCGGATTTCGCCGTGGATGGGGAGATGCAAGCTGATACAGCCGTTGTCCCTGAGATCATTGAAAACCGCTACCCATTCAGCGCTGTGAAGGATGCCAATGTGCTCGTCTTCCCGTCGTTGGAAGCAGCCAATGTGGCCTACAAACTGCTGGCCCGGCTGGGGAACGCTCAGACGATCGGTCCCATCCTGCTGGGGGTAGGCGCTCCCATTCACGTCCTGCAGACCGGCGACGAAGTGCGCGATATTGTCAATATCGCCGCAGTAGCCGTGATGGATTCAATGAACCGTGATGGCGGCTGTTAAACACCTATGTTTTGTCTGCCTGGGGAATATCGTTCGCTCCCCGCTGGCAGAGAACCTGTTTCTGCACCTGGCGGCTCAGGCCGGGCTGGATGGCAAGTACACTGCTGATTCTGCTGGCACCGGTGACTGGCACGTAGGTGAACCGCCCGACCAGCGCATGCGCCGCGTGGCAGCTCGCCATGGACTGACCTACACCGGGCGCGCTCGCCAGTTTCGACACAGCGATTTTGACCGCTTCGACCTGATCCTGGCTATGGACCTGGATAACCGGGCCCAGCTGATGCGCCTGGCAAAGACAGAAGACCAGCGCGCCAAAGTGCGCCTGCTGCGCGAGTTCGACCCGTACGGAGGCTCCCAGGCGCCTGTACCCGATCCATACTATGAAGGCCTGGATGGCTTCGAAGAAGTGTATGGGATCATCGAACGCTCCTGCCGGGGTCTTATCGCCTCGCTGGAGGCTGAGGACTCTAATGCTGCCTGAGGCGGTGCAGAAGTATCTGCGAGCAAGCGGGTTCGGGGAGATCCTATCGATCCAGGGGGTGGGGGGCGGCTGCATCAACAATGGGGCGCGCCTGGTTACAGCGACCGGGAAGTCTTTTTTCCTGAAGACCAATACCGGCGCGCCCTCCGAGATATTCCTGCGTGAGGCCGAGGGGCTGGAGGCCTTGCGTATAGCCGGAGGCCCGCGAGTGCCGCAGCCGCACCTGTCGGGAGGCGATTTCTTGCTGCTCGAGGACCTGGCTCCGGGAGCGCGTAAAGCCGACTACTGGGAAATTTTTGGACGGCAGTTAGCCGCCCTGCATAAGGTGATCAATTCCCGCTTCGGATTCGACCACGATAACTACATCGGCAGCACGCCGCAGCCGAACACCTGGGTAGAGGACGGCTACCGCTTCTACGCCGAACAGCGGTTGTTATTCCAGGCGCGCCTGGCACACGGACGTGGGCTGTTGGGTAGGGCGGAGGTTCGTCAGGTCGAGAGCCTGGCAGCCCGCCTGCCTGAATTAATCCCAGACCAGCCCGCCTCGCTCATCCACGGCGACCTGTGGGGCGGCAATGCTCTCACCGACCGGGATGGCAATCCAGCAATCATCGACCCGGCAGCCCATTACGGCTGGGCGGAGGCCGAGCTGGCGATGACCACATTATTTGGGGCTTTTCCGGAGGCTTTTTACCGGGCTTACCAGGAAGTGCGCCCGCTTGAGGGGGGCTTTTGGGGACGCTTCCCGCTGTACAACCTCTACCACCTGCTCAACCACCTGAACCTGTTTGGCAGCGGGTACTACGGGCAGGTTATATCCGTGCTGCGCAAATATTAATCTTAACTCAGTTCGGGATAAGAGAAGGGTGTGGGTGTTTCGGGAGGCCGGATGGCGTCACGCCGCGCCCCGTCGATCCACTCCGATCGAAAAATATCTCTCGAACTGCGGCGACCAGTCTTCGGGGACGTACTCACCGGTCGATCTGACCTGGTGGTAGGTTCCGCTGTAGTCTCCACGGCTGATGTATTCGAGCGCCTCCACCAGTCGATCGACATCCCCCGTCGAGTTGTACAATCCAAACGAAGCCCGCACCATGCCGGGCATGTCCGAACGGTCGCCCGCCAGGATGTTGCTGCGCACGCGGCGCGATTCGTCGGCTGATAGCCCTAACAGGTGCAGGATGTAGGGATGGGCACAGAAGCAGCCGCTGCGTACGCCGATGCCGAATTCGTATCCCAGGATGGCAGATACTTTGAAATGTGAGATGCCCTCCAGCATGAAGGGGATCACGCCCAGGCGTTCCCCGGCGCTCAGCGGGTCTCTATCGCCGAAGAGCCGCAGGCCAGGCACCCGGGATAATCGCTTCAGTGCGTAAGCGGTCAGGTTGGCTTCGTGGTGGGCGACATTGTGCATTCCGATCGAGTCGAGCTGGTGGATGGCGACTGCCAGCGCCACTGCGCCAACCACGTTCGGGCTGCCTGCCTCCTCACGGTCGGGAGGCTCTGCCCACACCACGTCATCCAGGGTGACGATCTCGACCGTTCCGCCGCCGCGCATGTCGGGGTCACCGTGCTCGAAGACGTCCCGCCGCCCGACCAGCGCCCCACTGCCAAATGGGGCGTACATCTTGTGGGCCGAGATGGCGACGAAATCCAGGTGTGCCGGGTTGTCGAGAGGCAGCATATCGATCCGGCGGTGAGGCGCCAACTGGGCGCAGTCCACAACGATCTGCGCTTCGGCAGCATGGGTCTTCTCAGCCAGGCGGTGTACCGGGTTAAGAATGCCGGTCACGTTGCTGGCGCCGCTGATCGCCACCAGCGCCACGCGCCTGCCATAGCGAGCCAGCTCAGCATCGAAGCTGGCCTCGTCCAGCCGCCCGTCAGGCGTCAGGTCGATATGCACAGTGTGCGCTACCGGTCGCCAGGGCAGATCATTGGAGTGGTGCTCCATTACGCTGGTCAGCAGCACGTCACGCTCCGCGGTAAAAGGGAAGCGTCGCGCCAGTTTGTTGATTGCCTCGGTGGTGTTCTTGACGAAAATACAGGTGTGCTGGTGAGCATTGGCGCCTAGGAACTGCAGCGTGATCTGGCGCGCCTCTTCGTAAGCATGGGTCGACAGCTGGCTCTTGAAGCCCGTACCGCGGTGCACGCTGCTGTAGTAAGACAGGAAACCATCCACCGCCTCCTGGACGGCTTTGAACGGGGGTGTGGAAGCGGCATTGTCCAGATTGATATAAGGTTGCTGGGATCCATCCAGCCGGGGGGTCTTGACATCCAGACCGACGAATAAGCTGCGGAAATCGAACGGGTGGGAGGGTAGGCTCATGCAGGCATCCTGGTGGTAATGGTCTTCCGGCTGGGGGGGTTAAAGGCAATCGGATGAGAGCTGGTGAAGATTAGTACTAAAGTCTGCACAACGAATTTGCAAGAATCCCTTGCATTTCAGATCTTTTTCGTATATACTGTGTGTACTTGTGGGAGAAAGTGGGATAAAGTGGAGCGCCGGATGACTCCGGCGTTCTGCAATTAAAGGCAGGGTAGAACAGATGTTCCTTGGTCAGTACCAGCACAACCTCGATAGCAAGGGCCGACTGACGATCCCGGCCCGTTATCGTGATTTGCTGGCAGAGGGAGCTTACGTCACCCAGGGCTTCGACCAGAACCTGATGGTCATCACGGTTCCAGCTTTCGAGGCTATCTCCCAGAATGTCAGGCATATGAGCATCACCGACTCTCGTGCTCGCTTGCTGCGGCGCCTGATCTTCTCTAATGGCGAAAGGGTGGAGCTTGATCAGGCGGGACGTATCCTGATCCCACAATTTCTGCGGCAGGCAGCCGGGTTGAACGGAGAGGCCGTGGTGGTCGGTGTGGGTGACTACTTCGAAATCTGGTCTCCAGAGCATTGGACTGAACAGACTGCCAGGCTGCAAGATGCCGATTCGAATGCCGATCTTTTCTCGATGTTCGACATCTCGTCTGGGTAAGGCTGGCTGGATATCCAATTAATGCGATATCCATGCACCGTCCGGTACTTTACCAAGAAATTATACACGCATTGAGCCCGCAACGGGGTGGCAAATATGTCGACGCTACCCTGGGAGCAGGGGGGCATGCCTGGGGTATTCTGGAGTCCAGTGCACCGGATGGGCGCTTATTGGGATTGGATCTCGATCCGCAAGCGCTCGATCTGGCTCGTCAGAAATTATCGGTTTATGGTTCACGCGCCATTCTTGAGCGGGCTTCTTATACTTCACTCACTGAGCAGCTGGCTGCTCACGGGTGGCAAGATGTGGATGGCATTGTGCTAGACCTGGGTGTTTCGTCCATGCAGCTTGATACACCGGAGCGGGGATTCTCATTCAAGGTGGATGCGCCGCTGGATATGCGATTCGACCCGCAAGCCACCTTGCGGGCAGACGACCTGGTGAACAACCTCTCCGAGGGCGAGCTGGCAGACCTCCTGTATCGCTACGGCGAGGAACACCGCAGCCGCCAGATCGCTCGAGCCATCATCCAGGCCCGACCCATCCACACCACTGGTCATCTGGCGAAGGTGGTCTCACGGGCGACGAGCTCCGGGCGAGCGGGGATGCACCCGGCGACACGCACTTTTCAAGCTCTACGCATCGCGGTCAACCGCGAGCTGGAAAACCTGGCTCAGTTCTTGCCCCAGGCTGTGGAAGCCTTAAGTCCGCGGGGCAGGCTGGCTGTGATTTCCTTCCATTCATTAGAAGACCGGATTGTCAAGCAGTTCTTTCACAGAGAGAGCCAGGATTGTATATGCCCACCTCGGCAGCCCATTTGTACATGCGGTCACCGGGCAACCTTGCGGCTGGTCGATCGCCGCTCGATCCAGCCCCAGCCTGGTGAAATCAAGGAGAATCCCAGATCACGCAGCGCGCGCTTGAGAGTGACTGAGAAACTGGCTAAGATGTAAAGGTGTTTTGGCATAACACTTGCAAACCTGTTGAAGAGTAATTGATCCTGATTTACTCTCTTCTCAGGAGGAACATATGGATGGTGTGAGAAAACTCACACAAGCATATTCGCAGGCTCCCTGGAGAAAGCAGATACAGCTATTGGGGCTGTTTCTGCTGATCGTGGTATTGGTAGCTCTAATTGCAGGTATCTACCTGAACGTGACTGCAAGGGCAGCGACGATGGGGCGCGAGATCCTGGCGATGGAAACCAGGATCGAAGAGCTCAATCTGGAAAACGCTGATCTGGAGACGCGCCTGGCGATTGTCACCTCGGCGATGGAAATGGAGAAGCGTGCCAAAGATATGGGTTTCGAGCCGCTGGATCGATATGAAGTTACCTACCTGGTTGTGCCTGGGTACATTCCCCGGCAGCAAGCCGTCATCGCTCCGCCGCCGGAACCGGTAGTGGTCGTGCCTGCCAGCCTACCGTCGGATTACACTGAGTCGCTATTCGATTGGCTGCAAGAGCGTGTCGTTCCCATGCTCACTCGCGCGATGGAGGCAGAGCAATGAAATCTGAACACGTCTGGCGCTATACACTGCTTGGCACGGTGATTTCCGTTCTGGCAGCTTTCGTGGTCTGGCAGACCATCCGCATCCAGTTGAATCCGGAACAGGTGCAGCGCTTCATTACAGATGGGGAAAAATACGCTGGTACATGGCATACCTATTACCCGGCACGCGGGTTGGTCTATGACCGCTGGGGCAACCTGCTGGCGGGCAACACGACCGTTTTTGAAGTCGGAGCTGAGCTGGCTCAGGTGCGGAATCCGCACACCATCGCCCTGACGTTAAATGTGGTGCTCGGATTGGACTACTCCAAAGTCTTCGACCTGGTCAGCCAGGAACCCTCAGAAGATGCGGTCTATGTCAGGCTGTATGATTATGTGACCCAGGATAAGATCGATCGTCTTCAGGCGATCGGAGACGAGATCGTAGCCACCTACGGCGGCAGCCGTGATAAAGATGCACCTGATCTGAGCGGGCTGGTGTTCACGCCCCACCTGCAGCGCACTTACCCGGAAAAATCTCTGGCGTCCAACATCCTGGGCTTCGTAGGCCGGGACGATGAAGGCATTACCCACGGCTACTTTGGGGTGGAGGCCAAGTACGACGAGCTGCTTGCCGGGCAGCCCCAGACAGCCTGGGTGCCGAGTGATCCAAACCGGGCCGCAGAGATCCCGGAAATCTCTCCCGGGGTCAGCCTGGTGCTGACCATCGATCGCGAAATCCAAACTGCCATGGAAGAGATCGTCGACGAGACCATGGATAGCAGTGGATCAGAATCGGTCACGATCGTCGTGATGGATCCGAACACGGGCGATGTCCTGGCAATGGCGACCACTCCGCGCCTGGACCTCAACCAGTATTGGCGCTATGGGGAAGTATTCGAGGGCGAAACGCCATTCAACCGGGCGGTGAGCCAGGCATATGAGCCGGGCTCAGTCTACAAGGTGCTGACGATGGCTGCCGGCCTGGACTCGCAGGCTGTGAAGCCCGAGAGTACCTTCGTGGACACGGGGATTTTCGAAATCGGCGGTACTTATATCTACAACTGGAACTCCGGTGCCTGGGGACCTCAAGATATGCAGGGCTGTATGCAGCACTCCCTGAACGTCTGCCTGGCCTGGGTGGCCTCACAAACCGGGGCGAAGCAATTTTACGAATACATGAATGCGTTCGGTATCGGTCGCCAATCTGGGATCGAGCTGGCGGGTGAAGCCTCCGGCCGGCTGAAGGAGCCGGGGGATGCAGATTGGTACGACGCTGACCTGGGCACCAATGCCTTCGGTCAGGGCGTATCCGCCACCCCGCTGCAGATGGCAGCTGCCATCTCAGCCATTGCAAACGATGGGAAGATGATGGCGCCGCGTATCGTCCGGTCGATCGTAAACAACGGACATCAGTACAATCCCGAACCGCGGGTGGTGGGTATGCCCATTTCTGCCGCGACAGCTCAAACATTGACTGAATTGCTGGCGCGATCTTTGGAATCCGAGGCCTCGGTTTCCCTGGTGGAAGGATACCGGGTTGCAGGCAAGACCGGCACCGCGGAAATCCCGACCCCTTATGGCTATACCAGTAATGTGACCAACGCTTCATTCGTCGGCTGGGGACCGCTGCCGGAGGCACGCTTCCTGGTGTATATCTGGCTCGAGAAGCCGCAAACATCAATCTGGGGCTCTGAGGTGGCCGCACCGGTCTTTCCTGAGGTGGTCGAAAAGTTGGTTGTTTTAATGGATATTCCACCGGATGATGTGAGGAATGCACTGCTCAGCCAATAACTGACTGTATGTTAACGTTAGCGGATGTCCTGGAAGCTCTTACCGCTGTCCGCCCCGAGTGGGCAAACGAGGTGATCACAGAAGCAGTGATCGACTCCCGGCAGGTAATACCAGGCTCCATGTTTGTGGCTTTGATCGGTGAAAGGGTTGATGGGCATGAATTTATCGCAGCGGCATTTGAACGAGGGGCCTGCCTGGCGCTGGTACAGCTTGATCTCTCGAAGCGCTACCGCACCCTGGATGTGCGTAAAGGTCTTGACCTGCAGGTTGCTTCGACCCCAGAAATGCCTTTCTGCTTGCTGGTCGAAGACAGCTTGAAAGCGCTGCAGCAGGTAGCACGCTACTGGCGCCGCAAGCTGAATGTAAGAGTGGTCGGTATAACTGGCAGTGTTGGTAAATCCACGACGAAAGAATTGGTGGCAGAAGTACTGGGTCAGCGCTATCGAACCTTAAAAAATCCTGGCAATTTGAATAACGAGATTGGACTGCCGCTCACACTTTTGAAGCTGAGCTCAGGGCACCAGGCAGCCGTGCTGGAAATGGGATTTTACGTCCCCGGCGAGATTGCCTTCCTGTGCGATCTGGCGTTGCCGCACGTAGGCGTGATCACCAATGTCGGGACTGTGCATGCTGAGCGTGCCGGTTCGCAAGAAGCCATTGCCCGCGGGAAGGCCGAACTGGTAGAGTCCCTTCCATCCGCCCCGGAAGGGGTTGCCATTTTGAACTACGACGATCCCTGGGTGCGGGAGATGGCAAATAAGACCAAGGCCCGGGTATTTTTCTACGGTCTTGATCCGCAGGCGGATCTGTGGGCAGATGATGTGGTTGGTCTGGGATTGGATGGCATCCGTTTCCGCCTGCACTTTCGCAACGAGACCCTCCACCTGCGGGTGCCTTTGATCGGGCGCCACTCGGTGCACACAGCCTTGCGCGCCGCCGCTGTGGGGCTTGCGGAAGGTCTCACCTGGCAGGAAATTGTCGACGGTCTGCGTTCAGAGCACACCCAGCTGAGACTGGTTGCGGTGAGGACGCAGAATGGAGCCTTGATCCTGGATGACACTTACAATGCCTCGCCCGAATCGACGCTGGCAGCTCTCAACCTGTTGGAGGAACTGGGAGGTCGAAAAATCGCAGTCCTGGGCGATATGCTCGAATTGGGGCCCTATGAGGTGCGTGGTCATGAGATGGTCGGCGTGCGGGCTGCTGAAGTGGTTGATGAGCTGGTCACTGTGGGTGAACTGGGGCAGATTATTGCGGATGCAGCTCATCGCGCTGGTCTGCGGGCTGGGGCGATCACCAGTTTGGAGAACACCCAAAAGGCGGTGGAATTCTTGAAGCCGCGGTTGGAAAAGGATGATGTGGTGCTGGTGAAAGGTTCACACGGGATGCGCATGGACCGCATTGTAGCAGCGCTGGAGCACCGCCAATGAACCAGGCCTCGATCTCTCTGCCTCTGGCAGGGATCAGCTTCATGCTCACGGTTATTTGGGGTATGCCCTTGCTGCGGGTCTTGCGCAACTTCAAGGTTGGCAAGGTGATCCGGGTAGAGGGTCCCCAGCGGCACATTACCAAGATGGGCACCCCGACAATGGGCGGCGTGCTGTTTATCCTGCCGGTCCTGCTCCTCACTACGCTCTTGAACGCCGGAACGCTGATTGGATTGAGCGTGGGGGGACGCTCGGTGCTGCTGCCGATGGGTGTTCTGGTGCTGTATGGCATCCTTGGCGCAGTGGACGACTGGCAGGGAGTGCGCGGCAAACGGCGTGGTGAGGGTATGCGCGCTCGCACCAAGTTCTTGTTTCAGGTGTTGTTTGCCTTGCTGGCAGCCATCGGGTTGTACTACTTCCTGGATGTAGACCAGATGTATCTGCCAGGAATCAAAGGAGAGATCGAGATTGGGATCTTCTATATCCCGATTGCTATCTTTGTAATTGTTGGCTTCTCTAATGCCGTGAACTTTACGGATGGGCTGGATGGATTGGCAGGTTTGATCTCGGCAACAGCCTTTGCGGTCTACGGGGCAATCGCCTTGCTGCAGGATCAGACATTCCTGGCGAGTTTCTGCTTTACACTGGTGGGCGCGCTTTTTGGTTTTTTATGGTTCAACGTCCACCCGGCGGAGCTGATCATGGGTGATACCGGTTCGCTGGCTTTAGGCGCTACCCTGGCTGTTGTGGCATTTATGACCGCTCAGTGGCCGCTGCTGCCTGTTATCGCTGTAATCCCGGTCAGCAACGCCCTAAGTGTGGTCATCCAGACCTCGTACTTTAAATATACTCGCAGGCGTTATGGAGAGGGGCGGCGCGTCTTTAAGATGGCGCCATTGCATCACCACTTCGAGCTCCTGGGCTGGAGCGAGACGCAGGTAGTGCAGCGGTTTTGGTTGATCAGCCTGCTGTGCGCCATGGTCGGTGTGGCGCTGGCGTTTACGTAAGGTTACTTTGAACCTTAATAATTGAGGGAAGCACGTTGAGCAAATGGAGCGGCAAACGCGTGGTCATCGTAGGCGCAGCCCGTCAAGGTATCGCCCTGGCCCGCTACCTGGCACAGCATGGGGCACAGGTGATCCTGAACGACCGGCGCCCGCTCGTTGAGCTGGGTGCCGCCAGGGAGGCGCTGCTCGATCTCGAAGGGCAGGTGGTTTTCCCGATCCGTTGGGTAGGCGGAGGGCACCCACTTGAGGTCCTGGATGAGATCGACCTGCTGTGTCCCTCGGGCGGCGTTCCGCTGAACATGCCGCTGGTCGCAGAAGCCCTGCGGCGCGGAATACAGCTCTCCAACGACTCGCAGATTTTCCTGGACGCCGTCCCCTGCCCGGTGATTGGCATTACGGGCTCGGCTGGGAAGACGACCACCACAACTTTGGTCGGTCGGATGGCCCTGGCAGCCGAGGGGCAGGGCAGGATCGGCCGTGTATGGGTTGGCGGCAATATCGGCACCCCCTTGATTGCAAGTCTGGAGGAGATGGGTGCAGGAGACCTGGCAGTGATGGAGCTATCAAGCTTTCAGCTAGAAATTATGGACCGCTCTCCCCAGGTGGCTGCGGTGCTCAATATCACTCCCAACCATCTGGACCGCCACAGGAGTATGTCCGCTTACATGGCTGCCAAGGCCCGCATCCTGGACTACCAGTCATCCACTGATATCGCCGTGCTGGGCAGAGATGATCCTGGCGCCTGGTCACTGGCGAAGCGGGTGAAAGGCCGGCTGATCTCTTTCGGCTTGAGCATACCGGAGAGCGACCAGGTCGCAGGCGCCGGCGGGGATCAACCCGTACCGGCGACATACGAACAGGCTGGCGAGCTTTACTTCGAGAGCGCAGGATCACGTACCTGGCTCATGTCCCGCTCGACGATCGGGCTGCGGGGCGAGCACAACCTGCTCAATGTCCTGGCAGCCAGCGCCATTGCCCTGGCGGCGGGTTTACCGGTCGAAGCTATCCGGCGAGGTGTACAAGGGTTTTCAGGGGTGGCGCATCGTCTCGAGTATGTGCGCACCTGGAACGGAGCCGGCTGGTACAACGACTCGATTGCTACTGCTCCGGAAAGGACGATCGCCGCCATCCGCTCATTCGATGAACCCCTGGTATTGCTGGTCGGCGGCAGGGATAAAGACCTGCCCTGGGAGGAACTTGCAGCCCTGGCTCACCGGCGAGTAGACCATGTGATCGTCTTTGGAGAGGCGACCGAGAAGATCATCCGGGCGCTGGAGGTCACCAAACCAGGGGCTGGAACGGCAGATCGTCCGACGATTACACGCTGCAGTGGCCTGCGGCAGGCGATTGACGCAGCTTCCCAGATTGCCCGACCCGGGGTCGTAGTTCTGCTCTCCCCCGGAGGGACCAGTTTTGACGAATTTATAGATTTTGAGGAGCGAGGAGAATGTTTCAGGCAGCTGGTGATGGAGCTCTAAATAAAAATAATACCAATCAAACCAGGGCAAGGCGCCGGTCAGTGCACCTGTCGATCGATGTTCCCTTACTGCTGACTGCCATAACCCTGGGGGTTTTTGGTCTGCTGATGGTGTACTCAGCCAGCTGGGATTATTCCTACCAGCTGTTCGGCGATTCCACCCAGATCTTTTATCGCCAGGTGTTGTGGTTCGTCCTGGGAGTTGTCGCGGCAGGAGCGTTGATTTTTATTGATTATCGCGTCTTCCGCAAGCTGGCGGTGCCGATGATCATCATTACCATTATCTTGCTGCTTGGAGTGCTGCTTGTGAGCGATGTGCGCAATAACGCGGTGCGCACACTGCTCAGAGGTTCGATCCAGCCTTCCGAGCTTGCTAAGCTGGTGATCGTGATCTACCTGGCGGTCTGGCTGTACTCCAAACGCGAAAGGCTTAGCGATGTCAGTTTTGGGCTGATCCCGCTGGCAGCCATCCTGGGCATCTTGGGCGGCTTGATCATCGTCCAGCCCGACCTGAGCGCTGTGATCACCATATTCTTCCTGGGCGGGTTGATGTTCTTCCTGGCAGGCGGGGACCTGCGCCAGATTGGCATTCTAGTCCTGGTGGCGGCGCTGTTCGGCTGGGTGATCGTTGCGGTGAACTCGACCGGCAGCGAACGTATCGCCAGCTACCTTGCCGGTTTGAGAGATCCTTTCCAGGCCTCATACCATGTGCGCCGCTCTATGGAGGCATTCGTAAAGGGCGGCTGGTTCGGGGTAGGGATCGGCAATTCTGAGACCAAGCTGACCGGCTTGCCGGTGCCGCCCACAGACAGCATCTTCGCCGTCATCGGTGAAGAGACGGGCGTTTTAGGGGCGATAATCCTGGTGGTGCTCTATACCACTTTGTTGTGGCGTGGTCTGGGGATTTCCCGCCGGGCTCCGGATGGGCTGGGGACTCTGTTGGCAGCCGGTCTGAGCATCTGGCTGGTGGTGGAAGCCCTGGTCAATATGGCGGTGATGGTCGGCCTGCTGCCCTTCGCTGGCAATGCCCTGCCGTTCATCAGCGCTGGCGGTTCGAACCTGTTGGTATCCTGCGCCGCCATCGGTATTCTGCTGAATATCTCGCGGCTGTCAGTTAAAACACAAGAAGAGGAGGCTAAGTCCTTCAGTGCAGTTGTTAATTTGCGCCGGTGGGACCGGCGGCGGCGTTTATCCCGCACTCGCCGTACTTCAAGCAGCCAGGAATGAGCTTGTGAACGGTGGTGGGGCAGCTGATCAAGACCCCGCCGCCGGAGCACAGATCCTGTGGGTTGGGAGTGAAGGCGGTATGGAAGCGGACCTTGTAAAGCGAGCAGGTGTGCCCTACACAGCCATCCCGGCTGCCGGTGTGCATGGCGTTGGCTGGCGGGCTTTGCCCGGCAACGTCTACCGGTTGTGGCGCGGCCTGCTGGCATCGCGGCGCATTCTCAACCGCTTCCGCCCGGACGTCTTGTTCTTCACGGGCGGCTACCTGGGAGTGCCGATGGCGCTCGCCGGTCGGTTCGGCCTGCGTGGAGGCACCCGGCCGCGCAGCCTGGTATTCGTGCCGGATATTGAGCCCGGATTGGCGTTGAAGACCCTGGCGCGCCTGGCTGACCAGATTGCCACCACCGTAGAGGCTTCACGGGAATACCTGCCCAGCAGAGCCCAGGTGATCGAGACCGGCTACCCTACACGTCCTGATTTAGCCGGTTGGACACGGTCGAAAGGCCGCGAACTCCTGCGCTTATCGGCAGATATCCCGGTGCTGCTGGTCGCAGGTGGCAGCCGCGGCGCACGTTCGATCAACAAAGCGTTGCTCGGTGTGCTGCCAGAGCTATTGGGTGATATGCAGGTGATCCATATCAGCGGCATGCTGGACTGGCCCGAGGTGGAAGAAGCCTACAAACGCTTGCAGGGCGACCTGCCCGAGAGTCATTTCCAGCGCTATCGCCCTTACCCGTACTTGCACGCGGAGATGGGTGCAGCATTAGCCGCAGCCGACCTGGCTTTCTCCAGGGCGGGCGCTTCGTGCCTGGGAGAGTATCCCTTATTTGGGCTCCCTGCCATTCTTGTTCCCTATCCCTATGCATGGCGCTACCAATCGGTGAATGCCCGTTACCTGGAGGAGCGCGGTGCAGCCATGATCTTGAAGGATGCAGATCTGCCAGCCCAGCTGCTGCCAGTGGTGAGCCGCCTGATCAGTGACCGGAGCGCCCTCGGGCGTATGCGTGAGGCGATGAGCGCCCTGGCCCAGCCCCAGGCAGCCCATAGGATCGCCGCCATCCTGAGCTCTATGGCTGTGAGTGAGCGAGGTGCAGCATGATGACATTGAACTTTGCCTTCTGGGTTTTGATCTTCTTGTTCGCCATAATCGGCACCATGCGCGGTTGGGCCAAAGAGCTGCTGGTCACCTTTGCAGTGATTGTAGGCCTGTTTATTCTCTCCATTATGCAGCGCTTCGCACCCGAGTCGCTGCGGGTTTTCCTGCTCAGTCCAGGTAAAACCCAGTTCTGGATCCAAACTGCGATCGTCCTGTTCCTTGCATTTTTTGGATACCAGACGCCCAACCTGGCCAGAATACCGCAGGGTCGTTTTATCCGGGAGAAGTTCTCGGATGCACTGTTGGGTTTTTTCCTGGGCGCGCTGAATGGCTTCCTGATTGTCGGATCGCTGTGGTATTTCATGGAGATGGCTAAGTACCCCTTCACCCCGAATATCACGCCTCCGCCGACTGATATCGTCATATTGAAATATCTGCCGCCAAAGATCTTGATGGCAAATAACAGCCCGACGATCTACTTTGCGGTAGCGGTCTCATTTATTTTTGTGCTGGTGGTGTTTATCTAAGCTGGAGCAGAGGATGAAGCATTACCATCTGATCGGGATCGGTGGTAGCGGCATCTCGGCAATTGCCCGGGTGCTGCTGGAGCGCGGCGAGCAGGTGAGCGGCTCAGATCGCCAGGCCTCGGCGGTCGCTCGGCCGCTCGAAGCCTCCGGAGCGATCATCTCGATCGGACACCGGGCAGAAAACGTGCAGGGAGCTGACCTGGTAGTACGTTCCTCGGCTATCCCAGACGACAATGTGGAAGTGCTGGCCGCCCGCCAGACCGGCATCCCCGTGCTCAAACGGGCTGAATTCCTGGACGAATTCCTGCGTGGCTACCGGGTGATCGCGGTAGCAGGCACGCACGGCAAAACCACCACCACGGCAATGCTTGCCTGGATGCTCTCGGCTCTCGGTCGGGCCCCGTCCTACATTATCGGCGGTGTCTCGCAGAACCTTAAAAGCAACGCCCATGCCGGAAGCGGACCGGATTTCGTTATCGAGGCGGATGAATATGATCACATGTTTCTCGGTCTCACACCTGCCCTGGCAGTTGTAACCAATGTCGAGCACGACCATCCGGACTGCTACCCGACGCCCGAATCGTTCTATGAAGCTTTCCGGCAGTTTGCCGGGCGGCTGCTGCCCGAGGGCAGCCTGGTCGGCTGTGCTGATGATCCCGGCGCCCGGCGGCTGCTGGATGAAATGGCTGGCTCCGGTCGACGGATTGCCGGCTATGGGATCAACCCCGGGGCGACCGTTGAATACCGGGCTGAGGAGCTGTCAATAAACCGTGCCGGAGGGTACGATTTCCAGTTTTACCATGGCGACCGTCCTGTGGGTGGAGTGCAGCTGCAAGTGCCAGGCGTCCACAATGTGCGTAACGCCCTGGCGACCCTGGCAGCCGCGGACTTGCTCGAGCTGCCCTTTGGTCAATCGGCGCAAGCGTTGGGTGATTATCGCGGCACTGCCCGGCGCTTCGAGCTGCGCGGTGAAGTGAAAGGCATCACCGTGATCGATGATTACGCCCACCATCCCACGGCGATCAAAGCCACACTGGCAGCCGCCCGGGCGCGCTACCCTCAACGCGACCTGTGGGTGGTCTGGCAGCCGCATACTTATTCGCGCACGCGCAGCCTGGCAGCTGAATATGCTAACGCCTTCGAAGATGCCGACCACGTCCTGGTCAGCGAGGTCTACGCGGCACGAGAAGACCCACCCACTAATGGCTTCTCTGCCAGGCACGTGGTAGCTGCCATGCGCCATCCAGATGCCCGGTTCGAGCCAGAGTTTGGACCGGCGGTGGATTACCTGGTCACCAGGCTGCATCCCGGCTCAGTCTTGATCGTGCTTTCTGCCGGGGATGCCGACCAGATCAGCAGCGGCGTTTTGGAGGGTTTGGCTTGAAGCATACACTCAAGCCCGATCGGGAGAGGATGACGATGCCTGAGCCGAAACGAACATACGAAATGGATGCATTCTTTCTTGAAGCTCTCAAGCTGATAGAGCGCGACCAGGCTGAGGAAAAGAAAGACCAGGGCGAATCCCCTCGCCTGGAGAAGAAAGATGTTCAAACCTCGAAAGATGTGGTCATGCGGTTGATCGCCTCGCTCTTGAAAGCATGAGGCGAGCCCGGTTAACTATACAGCGATAGAAAATGTACGTGAGTGCTTCTGAGTCCTACCACCTGAGACCTGCCGGTCTGAAATCGCTAGACGCTGCATTCGGCGACCGGCTGCGCAAGCGCGTGCCATTGGCGCGCTACACGGCTGCCCGCATCGGCGGTCCAGCCGATCTGCTGATCGAAGCTGTGTCGGTGGAGGAGCTTATTCAGGCAGCCCAACTGCTGTGGAAAGAAAAGGCAGCCTTCCTGGTGCTGGGGGGCGGCTCGAACGTGCTGGTGAGCGATGCAGGGGTGCGGGGTGTGGTGGTGCTGAACCGGGCTCGAAGTGTGCGTTTTGAGACCAGCACAGTTTCGCCGACAGTCTGGGCAGAAGCGGGCGCCAATTTTGGTGTGATCGCACGCCAGGCAGCAGTACGTGGTCTGTCTGGACTCGAATGGGCTGCCGGCATCCCTGGCACATTGGGTGGAGCAGTGATTGGCAATGCCGGCGCTCACGGCGGTGATATGTCGGGCAATTTGCTGGTGGCAGATATCTTGCACCAGAAACGAGGCAGGGAGCAGTGGAGCGTGGAGCAGTTTGACTACCAGTACCGCAGCAGTGTATTGAAACACCGGCAACCAGGCACAGCAGCCCCAGAAGCAGTTGTGCTGGAGGCCAGGCTACGGCTGGTAAACAGCAGCCCCCCGGCTGTGCAGGCGAAGATCGACGAGTATGTTGCCCATCGCCGGCGCACCCAGCCGCCAGGAGCCAGCATGGGCTCTATGTTCAAAAATCCACCCGGCGATTTTGCGGGGCGCCTTATTGAAGCTGCGGGTTTGAAGGGTACCCGAGTTGGCGAAGCGCAGATCAGCACCTTGCATGCGAATTTCTTCATAAATCTGGGCAGTGCAACCGCAGGAGATGTATACGCCTTGATCCAGCTTGCCCGGCGGAGTGTGGAAGAGAAATTTGGTATAAGCCTGGATTTAGAGATCGAGTTGGTCGGAGATTGGGTGAATCCGTAATGGCGCCAGCAGATAAACTCCGTGTAGGTGTCTTGTTTGGGGGACGCTCGGGCGAGCATGAAGTCTCGCTGATGTCGGCGCGCTCAATCCTGCAGGCGCTGGCGGGTGACAAATACGACGTTACCCAGATCGGCATTACCCACGATGGGGTATGGCTGGTAGGTGAGGACGTGCTGGAGCGGATGATAGCAAACGATCTCACCGGTCTGCGACCGGTGACTCTGCTGCCCGATCCAACTCGCCCGGAATTGTTCGTGATCAACAAACGCGATGGCCGCGAGGTGCTGGAAAGCCTGGTTGGATTAGACGTGATCTTCCCGGTCTTGCACGGCACCTTTGGTGAAGATGGCACCCTGCAGGGCTTTCTGGAGATGGCTGAGTTTGCTTATGTCGGGGCAGGTGTGCTGGGCTCATCGCTTGGCATGGATAAGGCCATCTTCAAAGATGTGATGCGCGCCAACGGGGTCCCGGTGGTTGAGTCGGCTGTCGTCTTGCGCAGCGAGATCGCCAACCAGTCGGAGGCCGTGCTGGAGCGGGCCGAGAAGGTGGCTCCATACCCGTTGTTCGTCAAGCCGGTAAACCTGGGGTCATCAGTGGGCGTGAGCAAATGCCGGGGCAGGTCGGATTTGATTGAAGGTTTGATGGATGCCGCTCGTTACGACCGGCGCGTGATGATCGAGCGTGGGGTGAATGCCCGTGAGATCGAGGTCAGTGTGCTCGGCAACGACGCTCCCCAGGCTTCTGTGCCGGGTGAGATCATCCCCGCCGCCGAGTTCTACACCTATGACGCCAAGTATCACGATGACCGGTCGGCACTACTCATCCCGGCCCCCTTGAGCGACGATCTGGCGGCTGAGGTACGCTCGATCGCCGTGCGGGCATACAAGGCGGCTGACTGCGCGGGCATGGCACGTGTGGATTTCCTGCTGGATAGAGAAGACAACCATCTCTATGTCAGCGAGATCAATACCATACCGGGATTCACGCAGATCAGTATGTATCCGAAACTATGGGAAGCCTCCGGCTTGTCATACCCACGGCTAGTAGATCGGCTGATAGAGCTGGCGCTGGAGCGAAAGGCAGACCGTGATCAAACTGAACGCAGGTACTACCGTTAAGGAGATGCTGTTAATGGTGACCACTAGGCGCAGATCAGAGTCAACAGGTGCGAATCCGGTCAGGCGTACCTATCGCCGCAAGGAGCCGCAGGTGCATACGCGCAAGCCAGTTCGTCCAGCCAGGACGCGCGACGATGGCTACAATGATCGCTCTGTACCGCCGGTAATGGTGCGTGGGGTTGCCACCAGCAGTTTCCCATGGGGCAAAAGCTCGCGTGCCAGGGGCAAACCGCGCCGCCGCTTCGATGTGGCTTTAAGTATGCCGGGTGTGGAAATGCGTCTGCCTTCCATCCCTCAAGTGGCTTTTGGCTGGCGTTTCTTTTCGTTTCTGCTGGTGGCAGCCCTGGGGACGCTGATCTACCACCTGTGGACCTCGCCGCAGTACCACGTTCAAGCGGCGCAGGTGGTTGGGCTGCAGCGGCTGGGTGGGGCAGATATCAACGCGGTGCTGGATGTGCGCGATGAGCCGATCTTCGCCATCGATCCGGTTCAGCTTGAGGCCAGACTCCAGCAGGCCTTTCCTGAGTTCTCGTCTGTAGATGTGAAGGTCAGCCTACCCGGCGAGTTGGTGGTCACGGTTGAAGAGCGCCAGCCGATACTTGCCTGGCGGCAGGATGGGCGCACGGTGCTGGTCGATGCGAATGGGATCTCGTTTCCGATGCGCGAGCAGAACACGGCGTTGCCCGCTCTGGTAGTGGAGGCGCATGGATCGCCCCTGATGGGAGACCAGCCTTTAGAAGGGAGCGGTGTGCAGCAGTTTATGACGGTGGAGATGGTGTCAGCCATCGTCTCGATGTCAGGGCAGGCACCCCAGGGCACCCCCTTGATGTACGACCCGACGCGTGGATTGGGTTGGCGCGATGCCCAGGGTTGGGAAGTGTACTTTGGAGACACCAATAACATGGATATTAAGCTGCGGGTGTATAAAGCGATCGCTCAGAAGCTGGACGAGGACGGTATCCAACCGGCCTTGATCAGCGTAGAGCACGCGCACCTACCTTACTATCGTTTGGAGCGATAAGGCTCTCGGAGAATGCCTGGTATGGACCAACCGGTTGTCGTCGGGATAGATGTTGGCACAACAAAAATATGTACCCTGGTCGCCCGTGAGGAAGGGCCCGGACAGATCCGCATCCTGGGGGTGGGTATTGAACCGTCTCAGGGGATCCGCAAAGGTGTGGTGGTCGATTTGGGAGCTGCCTCGCAGGCGGTAGCCCGCTCGATCGAGAAGGCGGAGCGTACGTCTGGGTTTGAGATCACCTCGGCGCTGGTCAGCCTGGCTGGCTCGCAGGTTTCCTCGGTCAACAGCCGCGGGGTGGTGGGTGTCACCGGTCGCATGATCGATCAGGACGATATCGCCAGAGCGGTTGATGCAGCCCGCGCCGTTGCGATCCCCCACAACCGGGAGATCATCCATGTCGTCCAGCGTGGCTTCAATGTGGATGGGCAGGAGGGCATACGCATGCCGGTAGGGATGCACGGCTACCGGTTGGAGGTGGAGACGCATATCATCACTGCCTCAGCAGCTTCGGTGGAGAACCTGCGCCAATGCGTGGGTGTGTCTGGGGTGGAAGTATCCCAGTTTGTCCTTAACCCGCTGGCCTCAGCGGAGGTGGCGCTGACCGAGACCGAGCGCCAGATGGGGGCGGTAGTGTGTGACATCGGCGGCGGCACAACGGATATGGCAATCTATATCGACGGCGATGTCTGGCACACCTCGGTGCTCGCAGTAGGGGGCAACCACGTCACTTCCGATATCGCTCATGGTCTGCGCCTGCCGATGAGCCAGGCAGAGGAGATCAAGGTGCAGCATGGGCATGCCCTGCAGGCAGAGGTCGGTCCGCAGGAGTTCTTCAATGTAAGGCCCTTTGGCGAGGAGCAGTCGGTGCAGGTCAACCGGCAGGAGCTGGCGCTGATCATCGAAGCGCGTATCGAGGAGATCTTCGGCATGGTGTTGCAGGAGATCAAGCGCTCCGGATACGATGGTCTGCTGCCGGCAGGCATGGTGCTGACCGGTGGATCCAGCCAGCTGCCATCCATCAAGAACCTGGCCAACCGCATGCTTGGTGTACCCGTGCATATTGCCAAGCCCGAGAATTTGATCGGCATGGTCGACCGGCTGGATTCGCCAGCCTTCTCCACCAGCGTGGGTCTGCTGCGCTGGGCATTTCAATATAGTGAGTTCTCACCCCAGGAGGGCATCCGCCGGCAGCGCTTCCAGATGCAGTCGGATAATCCCCAATGGGATCGAGTCAAGAGCTGGCTGAAGCGCCTGCTCCCATAAATGACAACCTTTTTACGAGGAGGATTTTCAAAAATGTCAAGAGATGTGAATTTACCAAACCAGCTCGAGTCCTTCGCCAAGATCAAAGTAGTCGGCGTGGGCGGCGGTGGCTGCAATGCAGTCGACCGCATGATCCAGGAGGGCCTGCAGGGTGTGGAGTTCGTGGCGGTCAATACCGACGCCCAGGCCCTGATGCTCTCCAAGGCGACAGTACGGGTGCGCGTGGGTGAGAAGCTCACACGCGGCCTGGGCTCCGGTGGAGATCCGGAAACCGGGCGCAAGGCCTGCGAAGAGTCGGCCGAGGACGTCTATGAGGTGCTCAAAGGCTCCGACATGGTGTTCATCACCGCCGGGATGGGTGGAGGAACCGGCACGGGTGGTGCACCGATCGTAGCCCAGGTAGCCAAGGAAGTAGGCGCACTGACCATTGGCGTGGTCACTCGCCCGTTCACCTTCGAAGGCTCCCGCCGCATCCAATCCGCCGAGTCGGGCATCTCCAAGCTTAAAGAGCAGGCCGATACCCTGATCGTGATCCCCAATGACCGGCTGCTCCAGATCGTGGACAAGCGCGCCACCATGAACACGGCTTTCCGCATGGCGGATGATGTGCTGCGCCAGGGCGTGCAGGGCATCTCTGAGCTGATAACCGTCCCCGGCCTGATCAACCTGGACTTTGCCGACGTGCGCACGATCATGTCGGAAGGCGGGGCGGCGTTGATGGCGGTTGGCATCGGCAAAGGCGAGGAAGGCGCTCGCCAGGCTGCCGAGGCGGCTATCTCCAGCCAGCTGCTGGACATCACCATCGATGGCGCGCGCGGCATCCTGTTCAACGTCACTGGCGGTCCTGAGCTGACCTTATTCGAGGTCAACCAGGCAGCCGCGATCATCAAGGAGACCGCGCACCCAGATGTCAACCTGATCTTCGGCGCGGTGATCGACCCGACGATGAAGGACGAGGTGCGCATCACCGTGATCGCCACCGGCTTCGAGCGCACGGGCGTACCGCGCCGCATCGTCGAGCAGCCTGCTGTAGAGCTGCGCCACAACACAACCGCTGAGGTGAGCGTGGGTGTTTCAGCAGCACCGCCGGCGCGCGATTTCCAGCCGCGGGCCTTCAACACCGAAGATCTGGATATCCCGACCTTCTTGCGCAATCGCGGCCGTTAGTCCGCAGCGGATGGACGCTGCTCGCGTGAGCGTTGGACTGCTCAGATCTGATGGGGCCTGCCCGGCACAGGCTGTTGCCGCTGGATGGATGTGTGTTATGCGGCTTCCAAACCTTCTTAAGAGCTGGTCAGATGGGCGCGCCGTCCCGCGCGGCGGATTGCCCGCGGCTTGCTCTCCAGCCAGATGGCGCCGGTCCTCCTCCCGGACGCGCCTGGTGAACGCTTTGGAGCCGCTATCGCTCGGACTGCTCTCCCCAGGGATGCCTTCGCCTGGGGAGGGTGGTCCGCCCATTTAAAATATTAATCTTAGAGAGTACATTTTGACCTTGCCAACCACTCCCAAGTGTGCTAAAATTGCGCCTGCTTCAAACCCCAAATATAGGCGTATAAATACTCCTCCCCCCTGGCTATGGGGGTTACATATGTTCTATTAATTGATTCAGGGCCCCATGCGTTGTCCTTACTGTAAGCACGACGAGTCGAAAGTGATCGATACCACCCACGATGCTCGCGGCGGAGTGCGCCGCCGGCGTGAGTGTGAGAACTGCGGTCAGCGCTTCAGTACCTATGAACGTCCGATCCTGGCAACGCCCCTGATCATCAAGCAAGATGGCACACGCGAAGAGTTTGACCGTGAGAAGCTCATCCGAGGTATCCGCATCTCCTGCGCAAAGCGACCGGTAGCGGCGGCAGATATCGACCGCCTGGTCGGGGAAATCGAATCGGCGCTGCAGGCGATGGGCCGGGCCGAGGTATCCTCACGCGTTGTGGGGGATATGGTCATCGCCGGCCTGAAAGAGTTCGACCAGATAGCCTATATCCGCTATGCTATCGTTTATCTGGGCCTAGACGATTTAAAGTCTATTCGCAACGAAATCGATCGCCTTCTCGAAGGCTAATTAATATTGGTGCCCCGCCGATAAAGGGGGTCAGTTCACCGGCATTGAGAACGAACTTCTTAGAGGAGATGCTTCTATGTTGCAAGAATCCCCAGTCCAAGAAAAGCAGCACGGTCTGCTGCCTACCCCGCCTTTGCCCGAAGAGCTCAACGAGGTAGACCTGACCGAGAATGCCCGTAAGGTGCTCAGCCGCCGATATGTGCGGCGCGGCAAGGATGGGCGCCTGGTTGAGACGGTGGAAGAGATGTTCTGGCGGATTGCGTATCACGTCGCTCGAGTTGAAGAGACTTGGGACGGCGATGTGCTGCAGCGCGCCCGGGATTACTATCACCTGCTCACCACGAAGCGTTTCTTCCCGAATTCACCTACCTTCACCGGGGCGGGTACACCCCTGGGTCAATTAGCGGCTTGTTTTGTGTTGCCAATCGCAGATGACATGGGCCGCAACCCGGCGGGTATCTTCCAGACCCTGCGCGACGCAGCCCTGATCCAGCAGACCGGCGGCGGCAACGGTTTCTCATTCTCACGCCTGCGTCCCAAAGCCGCCCTGGTCAAGTCCTCTGCCGGGCAGGCTACCGGCCCGGTGGGCTTCCTGCGCGTCTACGATGAGGCCTTTGGCGAGATAGCCCAGGGAGGTACGCGCCGCGGGGCCAACATGGCGGTGCTGCGCGTCGATCACCCGGATGTGGAAGATTTCATCACCTGCAAGACGGATGAAAACGCCATCACTAACTTCAACATTTCGGTCGGCATCACCGATGCATTTATGCAAGCTGTGCGCGACAATGAGATGTGGGAGCTGCGCTTTCCGGATGTCAGCGCGCCCGAGTACCACGAGTTCCACGGTACCCTGGAACAGGCTGAAGCCGCTGGCATACCCATAAAAGTATTCAAGACCTTACCCGCTAGGGAGCTGTTCGACAAGATCATCAGCCAGGCGCACCACAACGGCGAGCCGGGAGTGCTCTTCCTGGACGCCTCCAATCGCTCAAATCCTGTGCCGCATCTCTATCAACTGGAAGCCACCAATCCCTGTGGGGAGCAGTGGTTAGGTCCATATGAGAACTGCTGCCTGGGATCGGTCAACCTGGCCGAGCACTGTGGACCGTACGGCACAGTGGATTGGGAAAAGCTGCGCAAGAGCGTGGTGCTGTCGACCATCTTCCTGGATGATGTTGTGGACGCCAACGCCTACGTTCCCGCTGTTCCGCAGCTCAAAGAAGCTGCTCTTCGCGCCCGCCGCATCGGGCTTGGCATCATGGGTTTGAGTGACCTGATGTACCACGCCGGCATCCGCTACGGCTCCGAAGAGGGCCAGGAGTTCGGCGCCCAGGTGATGGAGTTCGTGCGCTACCATTCCATGAAGACCAGCATCGAATTGGCGGAAAAACGAGGCCCGTTCCTGGCTATAGATGGCAGCATCTACGATCCGCAGCATTTGACCTGGCAGCCACCCCAGCCAATCCAGCCGTACCAGCGCGATTTCGGGTGCCCAGGCCTGGATTGGGAAGCGCTGGTGGAGGGTATACGCCGCTACGGTATCCGCAATGCCGCCCAGACCACCGTGGCGCCCACCGGCACGATCGCCACCGTCGCCGGCTGCGAAGGCTATGGCTGCGAGCCGGTCTTCGCCCTGGCCTATACCCGCCACGTCAATGACAACGGTAACGATCTGCAGCTCACTTATACCAGCCCGGCTTTCGAGCGCGCCCTGGTAGGAGCCGGCTTAGATGAAGCCTCTCGCCAGAAGGTGATCGAGCACGTACTTGAGGTCGGCACATGCCAGGGTTTGTCTGAGGTTCCCCATGTCATCCAGCACACCTTCGTGGTTTCAGGGGATATCCGCGCCGAGGAACATGTGCGCATGCAGGCCGCCCTGCAGGCCTTCGTGGATAACAGCCTGAGCAAGACAGTTAATTTCCCTGCCGATGCCAGCGAAGATGAAGTTTCCATGGCATACATGCTGGCCTGGGAGCTGGGCTGCAAAGGCATCACCGTGTACGTTACCGGCTCGCGCCAGAAGGTGGTGCTGGAGACCAAAGCCACTGCGGCCGCGAAGCTAAAGGCATCTGCCGGCGAGGGTCTGTCTGAGGCTTCGCCAGCTGCGGTCATCTCAGGGACCGGCAGCCAGCATGCCGAGCAGCTGGTCATGTGGCACGATAAGAAGAAGCCCCGCCCGCGCAGCCTGCGTGGACACACCTACACCATCAGCACCCCGCTGGGTAAGGCCTTCGTCACCATCAACGAGAACGGCGGCAGCCAGCCTTTCGAGGTTTTCATTAACACTGCGAAAGCCGGCTCGGACACCGCCGCCGTCTCGGAAGCCATCGGTCGGCTGATCTCGTACACCCTGCGCCTGGCTTCGCCGGTGGCGCCGCGTGAGCGCCTCAAAGAGGTCTGGCGGCAGCTCTCCGGCATCGGCGGCGGTCGCTCGCTGGGCTTCGGCCCTAACCGGGTGCGCTCCCTGCCGGATGGTGTGGCGCAAGTGCTGGCGGAGTACCTGGAGGAGACCGATCCTGCCGCCCAGGCTTACCTGGATGGCGGCAACGGCGACCGCCTGCGCAGTGAGAGCGCCCGGTCGGCTGCCCGCCCCGAGCAGGTGCCGCTCAAGTTTGGCGACCTGTGCCCCGAGTGCGGTCAGGCGGCAGTTGTCAATGAAGAGGGCTGTCGTAAATGCTACGCGTGTGGGTACAGTGAGTGTTAGGGGCAGAAAATTAGGAATCAGGAATTAGGATTGAAGCGCTGATTAATGCTGGACGGGCTCGGAGATCGAGCCCGTTTTGCTTTCTCGGTGCACTTTTACACGTCATTCCGAGATTCGGCTAAACCGCCGAAGGCGGTATTCGGGGATGAAATAACAGCGTACAATATGGTCATCCCTCCATGCAGTCAAGACCGGCACCGAACTGGTGCGATAGAGCCCAT
>Ga0105100_10000242_pt1 | contig 32307 bp, 27 predicted proteins | sample PPLLak12cMay2015_2_FD_87033 | JGI IMG/M metagenome (GOLD analysis project Ga0105100, IMG submission 87033) | Freshwater sediment microbial communities from Prairie Pothole Lake near Jamestown, North Dakota, USA - PPLs Lake P8 Core (1) Depth... | ecosystem: Environmental > Aquatic > Freshwater >... | reverse complement strand
GTGCGCACTTTGGTCGTTTGGAGAACCGGTTCCGGTGTAATCTGGGCTGGCAGATAGACATCGGTATAGTAAAAATACCCGCCGCTAGCCGCAGCTACCAGAAACAGGATCAGTACGAACAATTTTAGTGATAAGCTCATGGAAGTTTCTCCTGGATAAAATACTGCTCAAGAATATCAGGTACTTGTGTAATAATTGTGCTGAACTTATGAAGAACATGTGAAGTATGAAGCAACCGCGTAAGATATTTTCGCTTCTCCATTTAGATCGGACGCGCCAGAATCATATTCACTCCCTCTGTTAATGACCATGACTTAAGTCGGATAAGCCCAAAACACCTGGCTCCCTCACCGGCTCACCCAACCAGAGACATAAATCCGGGAATTATCAAGAATGGGTGTAAAATGGGCACGTTTGGGTTTAGCGGTGGTTGATCCTATCCACGCCTGAGCATCCTACTCCATCATAGAATAAGGTACAGTTGGTATGACTTCAGAATCGATCCCCATCACGCAGGTCCCTGAAAAAGAATTTGATACCGCCCAGGTAATGACCATTACCGGCGCTCACTTCATCCACGATATTTACACGTCGTTCGTGTCCCCGCTGCTGCCGTTGATCATCGAAAAACTCTCGATCTCGCTGACCCTGGCTGGCTCACTGACTGCCATCTTACAGTTACCCGGCCTGCTGAACCCGTTTATCGGTTACCTGGCCGACAAAGTCAGCCTGCGTTATTTCGTGATCCTGGCCCCCGCAGTCACCGCTACCTTGATCAGCAGCATGGGTTTTGCCCCCAGTTACTTTGCCCTGGCACTGATTCTGTTCGCCACCGGGATCAGCGTGGCAGCTTTCCACGCCCCGGCGCCTCCCATGATTGCCGAGCTATCCCACAAAAAGGTCGGATTGGGGATGAGCCTGTTTATGGCTGGTGGTGAGCTGTCGCGCAGCGCCGGGCCACTATTGGCTGTGTGGGCGGTTTCTACATGGACTCTGGATGGGTTTTATCGGGTTGCGGTGCTGGGTTGGGCGGCTTCGCTGGTGCTGTACTTCCGTCTCAGGAAAATTGAAGCGCGCCCGGCCAGGAACGGCAGCACACGGCGCGCCATCTTACCTTTGATGAAGACCTTATTTCTACCGCTGGTGTTCATCACCCTGTTCCGTAATTTTATGATCACCAGCCTATCGGTATTCCTGCCTACCTTTATGAACATCGAAGGCGCCAGCCTGATCGTGGCAGGCAGCGCCCTGGCAATTTACCAGGGGGCAGGGGTTGCCGGCGCCCTGACCAGCGGCACACTAAGTGATAAGTGGGGCCGTAAGTTTATATTGATCATAGCCGCGTTAACTTCATCAGCAGCCATGCTGGCGTTTTTAAATGTCGATGGCTGGTTACAGACGGTTGTGCTGCTGCTGTTGGGCTTTACCAGCCTTTCCACCGTGCCAGTTTTGCTGGCCATTGTTCAGGAACTGCTCCCCGATAACCGGGCAGTCGGCAACGGCCTGTTTATGTCGATCAACTTTCTTATGCAGTTATTGACAATACTGGCTGTAGGCTTGATCGGCGATAACTACGGATTGCGCCCTGCATTCTACTGGAGCGCGTTCATCTCCTTGTTGTCCATCCCGGCAATTTTATTTTTACCTGCTGCTCGCAAAACAGCCTGAGCAGGGTAAAACAACTTCACTTTAACCGACTGACCCGATCGAATTGGACCGGGTCAGTTTACTAACTCCAATATACGTTTACCCCAATAAATCCAGATGTTTGCGAAAATGGCGCAGTAAATTCGCTGTGTAAACCTGGTTGTGGCGCACCAGAGCCGCCTGGATTTCGTCCCCAAATTGAGCCAGGGCCGAGCCAAACGTCACGTGCAGCACCTCACGCGCATCGAAATGATCCAGGTAAGCCGGCAGCTCAAGATCCCCGGGCACTTTCTCGACCTCCGCCGAAACATGATATGAAGCCCGGTCAATCGGGTAGCGCTGCAGGCCCAGCGCCAGGATCTGTTTAAATAAGGCTGGCTCAACCATCGCCAGGCTGCGCAGCGCTTCCAGGTAAGATGTACCGGCGGTTTTGACGTGCAGGCGCTCGCCCCAATGCTTGACCATCAGCGGGTAGACGCTGAACTTATCCGACCCCGAATGCAGGCTGAGCTTGTAGGTACCAAAATGGGCGGTTACCGCCGCGTGCCTGGCCAGCTCCACGTCCAGCGCGGCCAGGTCGCCGATATAATCCACGCCTTTCTCGAAACGCCCGATGAAACGCGGAGCCAGCGAGGTAAAGCGCACCCCTGCCCGGCTCAGCTCGTTGGCAATAAAGTAATGCTCCAGGGCGGTGGTGGGGCTGTCGGTTTCATCCACCGAAACTTCAAAATCAAATCCATCCATAAACTGCGCCAGATGCTGGTACATCCCGGTTGCATGCCGGATAGCCTTTCCATACTTGACCACAGCCCGCAGCAGGGAGTCGTGTTCAAAGACCCCGAAGCCTCGCTCCACTGGATTCTCCAGATAAATGGAGGGTAGTTCATCCCAGTTGAAGCCTTTAACTTTTTCTTGCAGAACGGAGAGCCGATCACGATCGGCGGCATTGTCCACATGCTCGCCCGGATCGACCGTGTAGAAGGTGTAACCTGCCTTGACAAACGGCGGCAGGTCATCCACCGTCTTGAGATGGTCTGCGTCTGCGCCCCACGGCGCCTCCCAGCCAGCGGCCTCCACCGCACGCCGGGCATCATTCATCACCTGCTGGGGCGTGCGCCCAGTGCGCGTGTTCTCACGCACGGATTGTTGTGCAAAGATCGGGGCAAATTTCGTGCCCTTAACCGCGGCAATATGCCCAGGGGTCGCCAATCCCAGGCGGTCGCCAAATCCAAAAGATGGGGTAAGCCCTAAAGGAGTAAGCATAATAAATCCTGTCTTCTTATTTTAAAGATTATTTCACTGGAAGCCGGTAGGCGCGCCTGGCTAGCCCAACTGCCAGGTCCACGATCATCTCTGCGGCATCCGCTTCCTGGATGATCCCCTGCAGTACTTGCCCCGCCAGCCAGTTGGCGCTGGCGCGCCGCCAGACATCGTGGCGTGCGGGGATGGACGGGAAGGCGCGCGTGTCATCGTTGAAGCCCACCGTGTTATACAGCCCAGCAGTCTCGATGACCTGGTCAAAATAACGCCGCATCCCGTTCAGGCTGTCATGGAACCACCAGGGCGGCCCCAGCAGCACGGCCGGGTAGTGCCCCGCCAGGGGAGCCAGCTCGCGCGCGTAGGTGGTTTCGTCCAGGGTGAATAAGATCAGGCGCAGGCGCGGGTCATTGCCAAAGCGCTCCAATAATGGCTGTAAATTGCGCGTAAATTGGGTGGCGATCGGGATATCAGCGCCTTTATCCAGCCCAAAACGCTCAAAGATGATCGAGTTATGGTTGCGCAGCGAGCCGGGATGGATCTGCATCACCAGGCCGTCTTCCACGCTCATGCGCGCCATCTCCATCAGCATATGCCCGCAGAAACGCTGGATATCCTCTGCCGCCAGCTCACCCTTGAGCGCATGCTGGAAGATAGCTTCCGCCTCCGCCTGGCTGAGCAGCCGGGTGAGCGGGACCAGGGCGGCATGATCGGTGGCAGTTGCGCCTATCGATTTGAAATGCGCCCGCTGGATCTCGAGCGCTTCGATCATCCGCGCCAGCGAGCTGATCTCTACCCCGCTGGACTGGCTCAGCCGGTCCAGGTTGACGTGCCAGCCGAGGGCGTCCAGATTTACTACCCCATCCGGGCGAAAAGTCGGGCGGATATTGCCCTGCCAGCCGGAGGCGCGGATTGCCTGGTGCGCTTCCAGGCGATCCCAGGCGGCATCCGTGGTGCACAGCACTTCAATGTTGAAGCGCTCAAACAAGCGCCGGGGTTGAAACTCAGGTGCAGCCAGGCAGTTTTCGATATGGGTGTAAATTTCCTGGGCGGTAGCGCTGTTCAGAGGTAGTTGACAATCGAATACCACGCTCAATTCGTGCGCCAGCCACACGCCGGTAGGAGTTCCCCGGAAGAGATAGAAATGATCCGCAAAGATCTGCCAGATCTTACGGTGGTCCTGCTCCACCGGGCTGCCATCCAGGCGCGGCACCCCCAGGGACTCCAGTGAGATACCTTGCGAATACAACATGCGGAATACATAATGATCGGGGATGATCAGCAAGTCGGCGGGCGAGCCAAAGCGCGCTTCTTCATTGGCGAATGGATTTGGATCGACGTGTCCGTGCGGGCTGACGATGGGTAGATTAGCGACGGAGTCATACAGCTGCCGTGCCAGACGGCGCTGCGCTGGCTCCGGGTCAAAGAAACGCACACTGGATAGATCTGAAGTTCGGCTCATCTGTTTTTTCCATTCCCTGATGCAGATTCACTTACAGGCTTTTTCCGAGCAAAGCCTCATACATGGCCAGCATATTCTCGGCCGGCACATCCGCCTGAATATTATGAACGGTGGTGAATACAAAGCCCCCACCCGGCGCCAGCGCGTCGATATTGCGCTGCACATTGTCGCGCACTTCCTGTGGAGTACCGTAAGGCAGCACGCCCTGAGTATCCACCCCACCGCCCCAAAAGACCAGCGCATCCCCAAAATCACGTTTCAAAGCGCCTGGCTCCATCCCCGTGGCGGTGATATGGATCGGGTTCAGGATTTCCACACCCAGCTCGATAAAGTCCGGCAAGATTGGGCGCACATTGCCATCCGAATGGAAGAAACGTTTGGCATTCGGCGCCAGGGCTTTCATACACTCAAAAATGGCCTGCCAGCGCGGCTTGAGCTGCTCGCGGAACATGCGCGGCGAGATCAGCTGCGAAACCTGCGTGCCGTAATCGTCCGCCTGGCTGATCACATCCACCACATCTGCCAGCTCGGGCAAAGCCATCTCCCAGAAATTCAACTTCAGCTCGACCATTTTATCCAGCAAGACCCCTGCCAGCGCTTTCTCCGTAGCCATCATCACCAGCAGATTTTGCATGCCCACAATGCGCTGGGCGAACTCAAAAATCCCCGCGAAGGGATCTTTGAGCATCACCGCATAGCCAGCCGCGCGATAGCGCTCAGCCTGCTGGCGCAGGCCGGCAATGCGCTGCGGATCATCCATGCGCGGCCAGGGATGATCTGCAATATCCTGGGCGGTTAGTTCTGGTTTTTCCAGCGGTGGCTGCCACACACTGTAATACAGGCCATCCGGGCGGGGTTTGCGGTGCGTGATGCCCCATTCATCGTGATAAATCCAGTATTGCCCATCCTGGGTGCCATCGTCAAATTCCTCTTCTATCACTTGCCAGTTATGGCTGTTGAGCGGGAACAGCCCGCGCACATCCACACCCAGATGTTCCACCACATCGTCATCCGGCAGAGCCAGGCCCTGGATCACATCGGCGAGCTGCGGATCAACCGGGGGCAGACCCAGCACTTGGCGCAAGCGCTGGTATGCGATCACATGAATGCCCGTGATCTGGGTGCTCCCCAGATCGAGCGGGATGCGGTCAGGCTCCTGGTGCGCCAGGGCCGTGAGTATACGCTGCCGGCTGGTGATGGGTGCAGTTTCATCTGGTTTTTGCATTGTGTTTGCGCTCTCTGGTAGTTTAATCTTTTTACTTCTGATAATAATCCGCCAGTAATCCTTCCATCACGCGCGTGGTACGGATGGCGCTGCTGCCCGTGCTCACGCAGGCGCCTCTGCCCAGCAGCTCATCCACGGCTTGCTGGATCAGGGGCTGCTGGATATGGGGCGGGGTGGGAATATCATATACCTCGCGATTATCATTGGTTTCATAGAGTACCGGCGAAGCATCAAATGCCGACAGGCTTACTTTCCCTTGCGATCCAACAAAAGTAATCCGGTCGCTGCTCTCAAAGCTGTTGAAACACCATGTCCCCACCGCCTGAACACCGCTCTCGAATTCGAAGGCCGCGCTGACGATATCCTCTGCCGGGTAAGCGCCGGCCTGGTTGCGGGCAAAGCCGTGCGCAAGCTTGACAGGACCCAACACATAGTCCAAGTAATCCAGGATATGGCTGGCAAGGTCCACGAAGATACCGCCGCCGGCGATCTCAGGGCGCACGCGCCAGGGAAGCTGTTCTCTAGAAGAAATTTGCAGCGGCAGGGTGAGCATCACCTCCACAAAACGCGGCTCGCCGATCGCCCCGGACTGCACCAGCTCCCTGGCTTTGAGGAAACGCTCCAGAGCCCGGCGATAGTACGCAACGAATACAGGCACTCCGGCAGCCTGGCAGGCATCGATCATTTCCTGGCATTGAGCGGCATTCAACGCCATGGGTTTCTCGACATACACCGGCTTGCCCGCCCGGGCGGCTGCCAGGGTATAGGTATGGTGAGAGTCAGGCGGCGTGGCGATATACACCGCGTCCACTTCGGGGTCGTCGATCAACGCCTGGGCATCGCTGTACCAGCGCGGCACCGCGTGCCGGCGGGCATAATCTTGGGCCAGGGCGGCATCCCGGCGCATGACTGCTGCCAGCTCCGAGCCGTTTGCCTTTTGAAAGCCCGGCCCGCTTTTAACTTCGGTTACATTTCCACAGCCGATGATTCCCCAACGCACAGACTTCATACTGCCTCCTCGGGCTGATCCGAAATACGGGCTTTCATCCAGTCGTTGCTGTTATAAAAATCGGCAACGGCATTGCCGGGGTGAACGAGGGCATCAAACAGGGGGCGGTCGGCTGGTGCGAGGCTCATCTCCATGACCGGCAGCGCATCTTCAAGATGCGCCAGGGTGCGCGGACCAATGATCGGGGTGGTCACACCTGGCTGGTCTTTGACCCACAACAGAGCCAGCTGGCTGGGGGTCAGGCCGCGCTCAGCAGCCATGCTGGCGACTTGCTGGCCAACTGCGATACCGCGCCGAGTAATGCGCCTGCGGAAGATTGGATTTTGCCAGGATTCGCCGCGTGATCCACCCGGAAATTGGCCCGGCTGGGTGTACCGCCCAGCCAGAATACCCATCCCCAACGGGGACCAGGGCAGTACCGCCAGGCCATATTTTTGGCAGACGGGAATCAGCTCATTTTCCGCCCGGCGGTCGAGCAGGTTATAAGGCGGTTGTTCGCTGGCGTAGCGCGCCCAGCCGTAATGCTCGCTGATCGCCAGCCCTTCCATCAACATCCAGGCCGGGAAAGTGGAAGAACCAACGTAAAGCACTTTACCAGAGCGGACCAGGTCCTCCAGGGCGCGCAGGGTTTCATCCTGAGGGATATGCGCGGGCGGCGGGCGATGCAGCTGGTAAAGATCGATAGTTTCGGTCTGCAGGCGGCGCAGTGAATCTTCGCAGGCGCGCAGGATATGCAATCGACTGGCGCCGGCGTCATTCGGCCCGTCACCCATGCGGTTGAAACCCTTGGTTGCCAGGAAGACCTGCTTGCGCCAGCCGAGGTCCTTCAGCGCCTGACCGACAATGCGCTCACTCTCTCCGTTCTGGTATTTATCGGCTGTGTCGATGAAGTTGATCCCCCCTGCGATGGCGCGCTCGATGATGGTCTTTGAGTCTTCTGCGCTGGTGGGGTCGCCAAAGTTCATGGTCCCCAGGCCAAGCGGTGAGACAAGCACTCCTGTCCGTCCAAACAGACGATATTCCATAGTCTGGTTTCCTTTCGTTCAGGCGTTAAGCCGGAAGCGTTCGATCACTTCAAACATGGCGAAGAGATTTTCGTCCGACGTACCGTAATCCATATTGATACAGCACACGCCTGCGAGATCGAGCGGGCCAGCCGCCCGCAGCAGGTTCTCGGTGTCGCGGGCGATCTCCTGCGGCGTGCAGGTGAGCATGCGCACCGGGCTGAGGCGCAAATTCAAAAATGTATCTGGCATGGCTGCCCGGCAGGCGGCAACATCCGAGCCCCAGCCCACATCCACGAAAACGGGCTCCAGCTCGGCATACGCGCTGGCATAGCGCTGCAGGTTATCCCCGCAGTGGTGGATACCGAAGGGTCGCAATTGATCTGCCATGCGCTGTTCGAATGGTAGCTGCATGGCGCGGTAGCTCCTGGGCGAAATCATCGGCACAGAGCAGTTGGCGTGCAGGAACAATTTCGGATCGACTCGCTCGACCATGCGGTTGACGGAGATTGAGCTGCTGCCGGTGCGCTGGCGGATGGTATCCGCCACATCCACAATCAGGCTGCTGATCACCTCCAGCACATGCTGGACGCGCTGTGGAGCTTCATAGAAATCCGTGAATAAATCAGCCCCGTACAGGTGGTAGGCTGCGTTCAGTAAGCCGTCCGTATTCAGATCGCCCACCACATAGCCCCACTCGCTCTCCAGGGCATCCATCTGAGCGATCAGCTCATTCATAGGCCAGGTCTGGCGAAAATCGGGCTTTTCCAGGCGCTCCAGCTGTTCCACTGATAGATGCACCGGCAGGGGCTGTGGCGCGGCATCGTCCGCAAACCAGATCTCCGCCCCCAGTAATGCGGGGATGACAAAGCCCCCGGCGACATGCAGCGATCCAATTATCGGGCGCGGCTGCGGATCAGGCTCGCCCAGCCCCAGCGCCCCAAAGCGATCATGCAGTACCCGGCGCATGCTGACATCATTCTGGATACGGGTTTGTGGGTCCAGATAGAAGGATCGGTCAAAGCGGATACCGGCAGTCTGGTACCACCAGTGCGGGTTGAAGACCAGCTCAAGCGGCAAGAAAGGGCGCGCAGTCGTGGATTCGGGTTCAAGCATGGATATAGGCTTCCAGCCAGCCAGCGATATATGCGGCCTGCATCTGCCGGACCGGCTCGCTGAAATGCACATGGTCGCAGTACAGTTGCTCCAGCGTCTCGTCTGCAGGGCTCAACTTCCTGGTGAACCCGTACAAATCAATGCTCGGGATACCGGCTTCATCCATAAGCGCGTCCGTAATCTGGTTATACAGCTCCACATCGGCGTTGAAACGCTGAAACTCATGATTCAAGCGCTGGTGACACGCATCGCAGACTGGCGTGGTGCGCAACCAGATCACTTGCTGGCTTAAGCGGGTTGCCAGGCGTAGGATGTCGTTCAGGTTTGCTGCATAATAGCCCGGCTCAACCTGGCAGTTTGAGCTGCGCGGGTCTCGGCGCACATCGTGCAGCCCGCAGTTAAGCAGCAGGACCGTCCCGAGGCCTGCCTGAGCTGCACTTTTCGCCTGCAGGTAGGCCAGCACACTGGCGCTGTCCCCGCCATTGATCGCTTCCAGGCTGCTGTCCAGCGCGGCCAAACGCTGCAGGATGCCAACCCCGTTTTCTGCAAGCGCCTGATCCTCCAACAGCTCGCTGCCCTTACGATCGCAGGCGAATCGACCCGCCAGCAGGCGCTCCAGGCCCGGTCCATATTGGATCGAGATGCTGTCCCCTAAGACAAATAAGGTTGGGATGTGCGGGGCGGGCTTACCAGGCAATTTCAGGCCTCATAAACCTGGGAAGGCCAGCGCGGCCGAGTCACGGTCCAGGTACAGGTGAGCATGGGCTGTCTGGCGCAGTATGCTGCCCGGGCAGGCGTCATCGATTGGGCCGAACAGCGATTTTTGCACCGCCTGGGCTTTGCGCGCCTCCGGAACGATGGCCAGCACCTTACGGGCTGCCAGCAGAGCCGGGATCGTCAGGGTCAGCGCGTGGGTAGGCACTGCATCCAGGTCTGGAAAATGCCCCTCGCCCACCTGCTGGCGGCGCGAAGCCTCATCCAGCTGTACCACCTTCATCCACACCGGGTCGTTGAAATCCGCGTACGGCGGGTCATTAAACGCCAGGTGACCATTCTCGCCGATCCCCAGGGCGCACAAATCAACCGGATGGGCGCGCAGCAAGACTTCATACTCCCGGCAGGCCAGTTCTGGGTCCGGGTGTTGACCGGGCACGGGGTAGAAGGCGCCCGCTGATGGATCCAGATATTCCAGAAAATGGCGCTGCAAGAAGAGTGGGAAGCTGGCCGGGTGCGCCGGATCGATCCCCAGGTATTCGTCCATATGAAAGATATTGACTCTGCTCCAGTCCAGGTCGGGGAAGGCGCGCAGACTTTCCAGGAAGCTGAGTTGAGAATTGCCTGTCGCCAGGATCACATTCGCCTGGCCGCGTGCTTCCAGGGTTTCCTTCAGAAAAGCTGCCGCGTCCTTAGCCGCTGACTGCCCGGCATGAGCATTGGTCTCGTAGACACTCACCGGTAAGGCGTCGATGTGGGTGTTCAAAATGGGGGTGGGTGACATTCTTCTTTTTCCTTTCAGTTTATCCATTGCCCGGCTATCATGGTGCGCCAGGCGCTAAAATCCGGGTTGAAAATCGCCAGATCGGCGTCTTTGCCTGCTTCTAGGCTGCCTTTGCGCTCGGCCAAATTCAGCACACGCGCCGGGTTCAGGCTGGTCATGCGGATCGCTTCAGGCAGGGGAATGCCTACTTTTTCGGTCAGGATCGGGATCATCTGGTTGAGCAGGGTGCTGCTGCCAGCAAAAGCGCTGCGATCGAACATCATCCCAACACCGTCGATCACTTCATATTCCATCTCGCCCATGCGGAAGCGGCTGCCCTCGGGCAGCCCTGCCCCGCTGGTAGCATCCGAGACCACACACAGGCGCTCAGGGCCAATGCTCTTGTAGGCCAGCTTCATCAGGGTGGGCGGCAAATGCTTGTTATCAGCGATCATCTCTACCATCAAACCTTCGTTCACCAGGGCTGTCTCCAGTAAACCCGGTTTGCGCCAGGGACCTTCGCGCACGGTGGTAGACATGGCGCTGAAGATATGCGTGACATGCCGCAGCCCCGCCCGCATCGCAGCCAGGACATGCTCCTCTTTGGCCATGCTGTGCCCGGCTGCCGGGATAATCCCCCGCTCTACCAGGCGCTCCACTAGCCCTACAGCCCCGGGCTGCTCGGGCGCCAGCACCAGAATGCGCAGGATATCCGCGTAGGCCAGGATTTGCTCTGCCCGGGGATCGTCCGGCAGGTAGAGATTCTTTGGATCCAGCGCCCCGCACTGCGCCGGGCTGATGAACGGGCTTTCGAGATGCGCGCCGTATACCTGCGCGCCGGCGTGCGGGGTGGCCATCCACTGGCGAATAAATTCAAATACCTGCACAAGGTCGTTAATTGGCGCAGTGGCAACCGTCGCCAGCACGCCGGTCACCCCCCGCCGGGCATTCTCCTGCAAGATCGCATCAAATGCCTGGTCCGTCGGCTCATTGAATGTGTAGCCCAGTGCTCCGTGGGTGTGGATATCGATCAAACCGGGTGTAATGATGCGCCTACCAACATCTACACGCAGTATTTCCGGCGCCAGCTGAGTCTCGGGCATGATGGCAGCAATCAACCCGTTTGGGCTGGAGGCATCGATCACCAGCGCCATGCCTGTGACGACGCGCTCCGGAAGTACGAGCTGCCCGTTCACCAGGGCGAAACGATCGTGGTACGGATGATTCATGCTAAAGTCTTTCCTCGCGGTCCTACCGGCATAAACCGGAACATACCGTATTCTGCATCGACCATATTACTGTCCCCTGTGCTATGCATGACCTCCCACATACGGGCAGCCATTTCTTCCATGACCGGACGCGCATTGGAGTCCTGCGCTAGGTTGTGCAATTCATCGGGGTCATGCGCAAGATCATAAAACTCGTCCTGGTCAAAACCATTGAAGACATATTTATAATTCTGCCACCACAAAACGCGCTGGGTATAAGCAAAACGCTGTCCCTGGCATTCCGCAAAAAGCTGTGAAGACCAGACAGCGTGTTCCTGGGCATTATCACCCAGGAGTGGAAGGATTGAGCGCCCGATCATGGTATAAGGCATGCTGCCTGGCTGAATTACCTGATCCAGGCCCAGCAGTGGCAGCATGGTGGCCGCCAGGTCGAGGTGGTTGAGGCGTTGGGAGACTGTCTTCCCCTGTGGGATTCCCGGCCCTGCCATCAACAGCGGCACACGGTAAGCCTGGTCATAGGCCGGGATGCCCTTCAGCATCAACCTGTGCGCGCCCATATAATCGCCATGATCCGACAAATAAATCACCAGGGTATTCTCAGCCTGCCCGGTCCGCTCCAGTGCAGCCAGCACCCGCCCCACCTGGTCGTCAACCAGGGAGCAGAATGCATAATAGTTGGCGATCGCCTGGGCGTAGTGCTCCCACTCCAGGCTGTCCCACACCTGCTGGATGCGCCGGTAGATCACCGGTCGCCCTGCCAGGTCGTCGTGAAAACTGGCGGGCTGGGGAATCTGGCGCGGGTCATAGCGCTCGTAGTACTGGCGCGGGACAATATAGGGATCATGCGGCGCCAGAGATGAGAGCACCAGCGCCCAGGGTTGTTGGTCACGGCGCGCTGCCTGATCTTCGATGAACCGGATGCCGCGTGAATAGATGAAATGCTCCAGCATGGCTTCGGGCGGCTCGGGTGTGATGCCGCTGAGCACAAAGGGCTTGTAGCCTTTGTGCTCCACCTGGACGGTTTGAATCGGGGGCGGCGCTTTATCCGGCAGTCCCATCTGGCGGCGGTAGGCGCGGTAGCTGCGATAACCATCCTCTTCGGTGTCGTACTCTGCAAAGCCAAAATTTTCCAGGCGCAAGCTGCGATCGACGTGCCATTTTCCAAAATATGCGCTGTGATAACCTGCCCGCTGCATGTCGCGTGGCCAGAAAGGTAGATCAGGTTTTAGATCGGCGCGGTAAGATTCAACCGTATGCGGATTATCCACCATGCCATGGTTGTGCGGCAGCAGCCCGGTGAACAGGGATGCCCGCACCGGCGCGCAAATCGGGTTCGGGGCATAGCAGCTCTCAAAGCGCGTCCCGCGCGCCGCCAGGCGCTGCAGATTGGGTGTCTGGCATAGGGAGCCCGGCGCAAGCGTATCTGCACGCTGCTGATCAGTAATCAGGAACAGGAGGTTTGGTGGTTGGGTTGCAGGCATAAGGCTGAGCTCGAAGCTCCGTTATTTAATTCCCGCCAACTTGAGTTCCTCTGCCCGGTGGCAGCTCACAAAATGATCCGGGCTGAGCTCGCGCAATTCTGGCGTTTGAGTTCGACAGATTTCCTGGGCATATTCACAGCGCGGGTGGAAATAACAACCACTGGGTGGGTTGGCCGGGCTGGCTACCTCGCCAGGCAGGTCCTGGATGATATGTCGTTTGGATGGATCAGGCACCGGCACCGCCATCATCAATGCGGCTGTATAGGGATGATACGGGGCGTAGAATAGCTCTTCTGTGGCGGCCATTTCCACTATCTTGCCCACATACATCACACACACCCGGTCACTGATATGCTTGACCACGCTCAGATCATGCGCCACGAAAAGATAGGTCAGCTGCAGCTTTTCCTGCAAATCAAGCATCAGATTGAGCACCTGCGCCTGGACCGATACATCCAGGGCGGAAACAGGCTCATCGGCAACCACCATGCGTGGGTTTAATGCCAGCGCTCGGGCGATGCCGATGCGCTGGCGCTGCCCGCCGCTGAAGGCGTGCGGGTAACGGCGCATAAATTCAGGTCGCAGACCGACCAGCTTAAGCAGTTCTGCCACGCGATCGGTGCGCTCAGTACGGTTCTTCAGCCCATTGACATACATTGGCTCGCCTACGATGTCAAAAATAGTCATACGTGGGTTGAGCGACCCAAATGGATCCTGGAAGATCATCTGCATCTGGGGGCGGAAGCGCCGCAATCCAGGCCGGTCCAGTTTCGCCAGGTCGGTCACCCTGCCGTCCGCTTCACGGAACAGGATTTCTCCGCTGGTAGCCGGGAAAGCGCGCAGGATGCAGCGTGAGGCAGTCGTTTTACCACAACCGCTTTCACCTACCAGACCCAGGGTTTCGCCTTCGCGCACGAAGAAGGTGATATCATCCACTGCTCGCACCTGGTTGACCACTTTGCGCATCAATCCCTTGTGGATCGGGAAATACTTCTTTAGACCTTTCACTTCCAGCAGCAAAGGGGTAGAGCTGGATTGCCGGTGCACGGCGGGTTTTACGGAGGGCTGGCGTGCAACGCCCGCAGGTTCAATTGCGTCGCTCATGTGTTTTTCTCCGTGAGGGGGCTGGCTGAGGAGATCGTTTCATTTGAATACAAAAAGCAGCTGACATAATGCTCGTCGCCAATCTCCACCAGTTTGGGCTGCTCCGCATTGCACACGCCTTGCATGAAATGGCCGCAGCGCGGATGAAATGGACAGCCCTTCGGGCGATTGAAGGGGTGGGCAATCGAGCCGGCGATGGTTGGCAGTTTCACCCGTGACTCAGATTGCATACTGGGGATTGAGCGCAGCAGCGCCTGAGTATAGGGATGTTGAGCATGCTTGAAGATTGTATTCACACTGGCTTTTTCCATCACCATGCCCAGATACATCACCACCACTTCGTCCGCCATCTGTGCGATCACGCCCAGATCGTGGGTGATGAAGATGATCGAAGTTTGCCGTTCTTCTTGCAGTCCGCGCAGCAGCTTCAAGATCTGGGCTTGCGTGGTCACATCAATGGCGGTGGTCGGCTCATCGGCGATCAGCAGGCGGGGATTGCAGCTCAATGCCATCGCAATGATCGCCCGCTGGCGCAGGCCGCCTGAAAGCTCCCAGGAATACGAATCAATGCGCTGCTCAGGCATGGATATACCCACTGAACGAAAGACTTCGATGGCGATCTTGCGCGCCTCTTGCTTGCTCACATCCTGGTGCAGCAAGATGGTCTCCATAATCTGATTGCCAACAGTGTGCACCGGACTGAAAGCAGCCATTGGTTCCTGTGGAATCAGGGCGATTTCGGCGCCGCGGATTTTACGCATGATCTTGCTATTCGGGTGCTGGCTGGTTAGCTCGATCAGCTCTTCAAGGCTGTTTGGATCATCGCTATTGATGCGTCTGCGCAGGGTCACCTTCCCGGAGACAATTTTTGCTGAACGTTCCAGGATGCGCAGGATGGCTTTCATGGTAACGCTTTTGCCACAACCGCTCTCGCCCACGATCCCGATGACCTTACCGGGATAAACATTGAAGCTAACCCCATCGACTGCCTTGACAGTCCCCTCATCCATGAAAAAGTACGCCTTGAGATCCTCTACCCTGAGCAGAGGTTCATCTATCCATGACGGAGAGGAATTAATATCCAACTGGTGGGTTATCTTATTGGCTGGAATAGGTTCAATAGGCATGGTTGCATCCTCACAGTCTAATTACTGTACGGGTCGGCAGCATCCCGCAAGCCGTCACCAACCAGGTTGAAAACCAACACTGCCACGATCACCACCACGCCCGGTAATAGCAGCCAAGGCGCCAGAGCCAGGGTCTGGATATTTTGCGCTTCCTGCAGCATGACCCCCCAACTGATGGCGGGTGGGCGCAGCCCCAATCCCAGGAAGCTGAGTGAGGTCTCGGTGACGATCATCACCGGGATGGCCAGGGTGCTGGTAGCAATAATGTGACTGGTGAAGGTGGGGATCATATGCACCAGGATAATGCGTGCCTGGCTGCAGCCTGCCAGCTCCGCTGCCAGGACGAAATCTTCCTCACGTAAGGACAGAAAACGTCCACGCACTTCGCGCGCCAGCGTGGTCCAGCCGCGTAAGGCCAGGATGATGGTAATGGCAAAGAACACCTTTTCCGGAGACCAGGTGCGCGGCAGGGCTGCTGTCAGCGCCAGCCAGATGGGGATGGTAGGTAGCGATTGCAGCAGCTCAATCAAGCGCTGGATAACCATATCCGGCCATCCGCCAAAGTAGCCAGATATCCCACCCAGGATCAAGCCAAGCACAATACTCACGCCCACTGAGATCATACCGATCGTCATCGATATGCGCGTGGCATAAGCCAGCCGCGACCACTGGTCACGGCCCAGGCGGTCTGTGCCCAACAGGAATACCTTGCCGGCCTGTTCAGGGTCAGCCGCGCCGATGAGGTGGAGGTTACTGTCAATCAAACCCAGGATTTTGTAGGAGTACCCCTCAGCAAACAATTTAATATATACTTTTTCGCTTTCGTCCACGGTCCAGATCATTTTCAGGGTTACTGGATCGCGTTTGCCAACCACCCCCGGCACCCAGGGTTTCAGGCGACCTTCATCTATCCAGTGTACACTTTGAATGGGGATAAACGCCAGACGCGCATCGGTATCTTCGGGGTCCATGGTGGCAAAGAATTCTGGGACGAGTACGATGATGACGAGAAAGATCAGGATAAGACCGCTGAGCACCGCCAGTTTATTCTTACGGAAGCGCCACCAGACCAGAGTCCAGTTTGAAGCAATGGAGATGCGCTCTTCTTCCTGGTTGGCAACCAGTAACTCTTCTGTTGCGCTGGCTGATTCTACTGGAAGCGTAGGTGGCACAGGCACCACGCCATCAACTTCTGCTAAATCCGGGTGATCTGGATTTTCCAAAATCGGGAGTTCGTTAGGTTCTTCTTTGCTGTCCATGATCAGCTCTTTTCCATGCGGATGCGCGGATCGACCCAGGCTAATAAGATATCTGAAATCAAAGTGCCTACAATTGCCAGAGCACAGTAAATCAGCAGGATACTGCCTGCCAGGTACATGTCCTGATTGGTCAGAGAACGCAGCAGTAACGGACCGATATTTTGCAGGTTCATCACCGTGGCGACGATCAGGCTGCCCGAAAATAATTCCGGCAAATACCAACCGATCGTGCTGGCCAGTGGGTTAATCGCCAGGCGCACCGGGTACTTCATCACCAGCTGCCATTCGGAAAGTCCGCGCGCCCGCCCGGAGACCATATAAGGCTTGTTCAGCTCATCGATCAGGTTGGCGCGCATGACGCGCGTCAGGCGCGCAGTACCTGCTACGCCAATCACGATCATGGGCAGCCAGATATGTTTCAGTAAATCGATGAACTTGGCAAAGGACCAGGGCGCCTGCTCAAATTCGCGCGAAAATAACCCGGTGATGCTGACGTCAAAATAAGCGTAAGCTAGCCACATTAAAATTAACGCCAACATGAAGTTCGGGATAGCAACCCCGGTGTAATTGATCACCGTGATCAGGTAGTCGAGGATTGAGTTGCGGTGCGTGGCAGAGTATATCCCGATTGGTATGGCGACCACCCAGGTAAAAACAAAAGCAGCTAATGCCAATGCAATCGTCAGCCCCAGCCGCTCGCCAATCAATTCTGAATTGGGGCGCTGATATTCCAGGGATAACCCCAGCTCCCCGCGTGCCAGGCTTTGCATCCAACGCCAATATTGGACATGCACAGGCTGGTCCAATCCGAACTGTTTTTCAAGCGCATCGACCTGGGCTTGGTCCATAGATGAGCCAGATGCGGACAGGGTGGCTATATACGTGGTCAGGTAATCGCCAGGCGGCGCCTGCACCAGGGCAAAAACCATAATGGAGAATAATACAAGCAGGACGGGGATCAAAAGCAAACGCTGTAGGATATAGCGTACCATGGGTGTATAGCCTATCCTTTCTCACGCAAACAGCAGTGCAATAACTGATGGAGTTACGCAGTACAGGGAATCTCCCCGCCAGGCGCGTAAGTACTAATTAGGCAGTAGGATATATTTGAATTTCTCCTGCGAGCTGATAATACAGCTCGCAGGAGAAAAGAACTGCTTGAACTACTGTTCGAAGTAGAACTGTTCCGGATTGGCATTGCCGGGCGTGCGTAACGGCCAGTCGTTGCCGAGGGATTCGGGAACATTCTTGAGATTGTTATTGATCACCACCACGCCCTGGACCAGGGGGGTGAGGCCAACCGTACCGATCTCATAGCATTCCTCTGCCCACAGGCGGAAGAGCTCTTGCGCCAGGGCGATCTGCTCTTCGGTGCCGACAACCTTGCCGGTATCGATGATTTCGACCACGCGCTTGAAGGCATCCGTAGGCTCAACACCCTCAGCCCCGCCGGTCTGAAGCCACTGGCGGAACAAGGGAGCAATGCCCAGGCCAGGCTGGCTGCGGGGATCGAACTTCGGCGCGCCGGTGAAGGGGAAGCCGGTGGTATCTTCGTTCCACAGCTCGGTGACAATTTCGTTGGCTTCGCGCATCTCAAAGTGTACGGCGCGTTCGCGGATCTGGACGATGGTACGAACACCAACTTCCTGCCAGTCGGCTGCCACCATCTGAGCGACATCCGGCCAGTTGGCGAAGTTCGGTACAACCGAGATTTCGATGCTGAATGGGGCGCCATTCTTGTCCAGGCGGAAGCCTTCTGCATCACGCTCAGTCAGGCCCAGACCATCCAGGAGTTCGTTAGCCAGATCGGGATTGTATTCGGTGTACATGAAGGCATATTCATCCCCGGGGTAGTAGGGATGCCAGGGAGCCGGCACAGGCTGGCGTGCTTCACCCAGGCCCAGGAAGACCGATTCCTTAATCTGCTCGCGGTCCATGGCGTGCGACAGTGCAATGCGGAAGTCCTTGGATTGCAGCAGTTCAGCAACGATTGGATCCTTATTATAGGTCTGGTTGAAGGTAATCGCCGCATCCGAGCCGCCAAAGGTCGGCCAAGTGATGACGCGGTATTTGCCAGCCAGCTCATTTTCCTTGAGCACCGGATAGTTACCCATGATCATATGGCGTTCTTGCAGGTCTAGATCGCCAGCAATTGCCGCCAAGTTCAGGGCCTGAGTATCCTGGAAGAACTTGAACTGGATTTCATCAATGTAAGGCAGCTGGTTGCCTTCAGCATCCACGCCCACAAAGTAGGGGTTGCGCTTCAGCACCAGGACTTCATCACTGACGCGGGATGTGGGCATCCAGGCAGCCATGACAGGGCGCTCGGGATTCTCAGCCGGGTTTTTGCGCGTGGCGAACAACTCATTCCAGGTCTGGAAGCTGGCATCAGCTACCATCTGGCTCAGTTCGTCCGCATCGGCATACTTAGCATGGAATTGCTTCAAGTAGTGCGCCGGCTGGAACACTGCGTAGAATTTATCGCCGCCATCCTGGTTGGCCAGTTCCATCATCAGGGTGGTATTTGCAGAGGCATAGTTCCAGGTAACGGTATAGTCATCCACCTTGCTGACGACCACGGGTGAACCATCGGCATTCTGCATCCATTTCGGCAGGCTGGGGGTCAGATCGGGGTTGAGCAAGATATCTTCGTACCAGAACAGGATATCGTCTGCTGTGAAAGGCGTTCCATCCGACCATTTAGCACCCTCGCGCATATTAATGGTCCAGGTGGTGAAATCCTCGTTGGATTCCCAGGACTCGATCAAGCGCGGTTCAATCGTGCTGCCATCCGGTGAAAAACGCACCAGACCATCATAAACAATCCGGACGTAGTTGTTGTAGTCGGATGGTCCCAAGAAACCACGGTGCCAGACGCCGCCGTATACGCCAATCGACTCAGTCGCCGGGATCACCAGCGGGGTCACGGGCAGGCGCTCTTCAACAGGAGGCAGCTCGCCGCTGTCAACCAGCTCTTTGAGCATGGGTGCTTCGTTGTACATACTGACTGGTTCAGCAGGCGCTTCAGTTGCGACAGGCTCTGCCGGGGCTTCAGTGGCAACCGGCTCTGCCGGCGCTTCGGTAGCGACTGGCTCTGCCGGCGCTTCGGTGGCAACCGGCTCTACAGGAGCTGTAGTGGGGGTCGCCGTCTGGCATGCACTGATCAGCATCGATAAGATCAGGAACACACCCAGTAGTGTCCGTACACGAGAGGTTTGTTTCGTAAGCATTGTTTCTCCTTCTCCAGATTGGACTGAAGTCTTATTTAACTTCAGCCTTTAAAAATCAATAACCGATTGGGCGATGGGTACCTGAGGGTACATCTCAAATAGGTGTATCGGTGAATTCTCGCCTCCTTTCTGATTATAAAATTTTATGGCGCGCTTTGCCGCAGGATTAGTTCAGGTTCTAAGATGATCGGTTCGCAGCCTGTGGGGCAGTCTTTCAGGCGCTCGATTAGGGCTTCTACTGCCAGGGTGCCGAGTTCAATACGCTGAACCCGGCAGGTCGTCAGGGTCGGAGAAACCAAATCTGCCAGCGGTATATCATCATGACCAACAATCGCCAGGTCTTCAGGGATGCGCCGGTCAAGCTCTTTGCAAGCCTGTAGTGCGCCAATAGCAACAAGATCATTGTAGCAAAAAACAGCCGTAATTTCCGTTGATTGGGAGAGTAAACATAGCGCTGCTCGGTACCCGCCATCCACGGACGGATGGCAGGCTGTGATCCACTCTTCCTGCACATGTAGCCCTGCAGCTTCCATCGCTGCCAGGTAGCCTTTTTTACGTTCCTGCCCGCTGTAGGAGACGTCTGGACCTGCCAGGAGGCCGATGTGCAGGTGACCGCTGTGGATCAGATGTTGGGTGGCAATGAAGCCCCCGTTCTCATCATTTAGCAGAACCGTCTGGAAAGATCCATCGTTAGCCAGATTTAAACGCCGGTTGATCAGCACCACGGCTGGCTGGCGTGCCAGCAGATCGATTAGCAATCTTTCTTCGAGGCGCGAGCTGCACAGGATCAGTCCATCTATTTGTTTTTCTTCCAATGATTGGATTACCGCCAGCTCCCGTTGGGGGTCTTCTTCAGAATTGCACAGGAACACATGGTAACCCTGCGCATAAGCCAGATGCTCAACACCGCGTGTGATATCGGCAAAAAAAGGATTGGTCACATCGGGGATGACCAATCCAATCGTACGAGTTTCCTGGGTCGCCAGGCTGCGGGCAATGGCGCTGGGACGATAATCCAGCTCTGAGATGATCTTAAGCACTCGTTGGCGAGTATCGAAACTGACGTCTTCTTTCTCGTTAATTACACGCGAGACGGTCATCAGAGAGACGCCGGCTTGTCGGGCTACATCTGACATGGTAACTCTATTCGCCAAATTTGTTCTCCCAGGTCAGTCGATAGCGCTATCGGTAGCGCTAACAAGATTATATCACTCAATTGTTTGCAAAGTAAATAGGGAAATTACTCACAAACCAGTTCACAGAATGTTATGCTCTGAGTTGCAAAAGGCGCGATCGAGAAGTCACGCAGCCCACCGGCTGGGTTGACTCTCCATCGCGCCCCGTGCTACCCTAAGACGCAATCCTATCTGGTGCAGCGCCTAACAGCACTCACGCACATCCACCAAATTTTCCACCAGCGGTACGATCACTTGCTTTACCAGATCAACCGGCATGCCCGCCACTTTAAAGGTAATTAAACGGTTGCTGGCCTCTTCGTCGGAGAACTGCACAAAAGCCACAAAATTGCCCCCCGCCTCGAAAATCGCCTGGGTCAGCTTGGCAAGCTGCCCGCGCTGCTCGTGGACAAAAGCCGTCACCCGCACACCGGTCTGGCGTGCGCCGGTCATCTCCAGCAAGATTTTGAACAGATCAGTCTCGGTAATTATCCCGACCACAGCATCCCCACGCATCACCGGCAAGCCACCGATCTTGTTATCCACCATGATCCGGGCAGCCTGTTCAATGGCGGTATCCTCCGTCACGGTCAGCACCTGGCGCGTCATCACATCTCGCACAGTGATCTTCGTCAGCAGGTAGTTCATCTCCCACACACTCAACGAAGTGGCAGTGGATGGGGAAGCATTGAGTAGATCTTTGTCCGAGACGATGCCCACCAGTTTGCCATCACGGACCACCGGCGTGCGGCGTATCTTTTCGCGCTTCATCAGGCTTATCGCATCCACCACGGGCAGTTCGGGCGGGATGGTAATTACGGGATGGGACATACGTTCACCGACAAGCATGCCAACCTCCTCAAGAATTGAATCGAGCCGCCAGGCTTTGACGAACAAACTTCGAACACCTGCCGGGATTTCGTTTAATTATAGACCCAGGTAAGCCGTACGCACGTGCTCGTTTTTCGCCAGTACCCGGCTGGGACCTTCCAGCTCCACGCGGCCCTGGGCTAGCACAAATGCATAGTCGCTGACCACCAGCGCCATGTGCACATTTTGCTCAACCAGCAGCAGCGTCATACCCATTGTTTTTAGCTGGCGCAGCACGTCGAATAGCTGCAATACCAGCACCGGCGCCAGACCCAGGGATAACTCATCGATCATCAAGACTTTCGGCTCCGCCATAATGCCCCTACCTACCGCCAGCATCTGCTGCTCTCCACCGCTCAAGGTTCCGGCTTTCTGGTGCTTGCGTTCTTTCAGGCGGGGGAACATTTCATAGATGCGCTCAAAATTGCGCTTGATATGCGGGCGGGCGCGTTTGGGTGTGGCGCCCATCTCCAGGTTTTCGGCAACCGTCATATCGGTAAATAACTGGCGACCTTCAGGCACCAAGATCAACCCCATTTCAGCTTTGTCATAGGCTGCCGCCTGACTGACATCCTGGCCTTCAAACCAGACGCTGCCCTCCCAGGGTTTAAGCGAGCCCATAATGGTGCGCAATAAAGTTGTCTTGCCGACACCATTACCGCCCACCAGAGAAGTCAGCTTGCTGGTCTCCAGCGCCAGGGTAACTCCCCACAGGATCTGTACTTCTCCATAGCCAGAAGAAACGTTGCGGATTTCGAGTATTGCCATGCTTAGCCTTCCTCGTCGATCTGTTCCATCAGGCGCGCTGCCAGACGTGGGTCACCCAGGTACGCTTCAATCACTCGCTCGTCATTGGCGATTTCCTGTGGAGTGCCTTCTGCGATTTGCTGTCCATAATCCAGCACGATGATGCGGTCCGATACGTTCATCACGGCATGCATCACATGTTCGATCATGATAATCGTCACACCCTGTTCGCGGATCTTCTGGATGCTCTCGACCATGGTGCTGATCTCGGAAGGGTTCAGCCCTGCCAGAACCTCATCCAACAAAAGCAAATAAGGGCGCGCCGCCAGTGCGCGTGCCATTTCCAGGCGCTTTTTCTGGGCTACATTCAGATTACCAGCCAGCTGCTCGCTCCAGGTCTCCAATCCCACAAAGGCGATCACCTCCTGAGCGATATCCGCTGCTTCCGCCAACCCACGATCTTCACGACCAAAACAGGATCCTACCATTACATTCTCGCGCACGGTCAAATCGTTGAGCGGGCGCACGATCTGGTGGGTACGGGCCAGGCCACGCCGCGCCAGATCGTAGGGTTTCCTGGCGGTGACATCTTCGCCGTTAAAAATTATCCTGCCCTCTTCCGGAGGATAGACGCCATTTATGACATTGAACAGGGTCGTCTTCCCGGCTCCATTAGGCCCAATCAACCCCAGGATGCGCCCTTCGGGAAGGTCCAGGGTGACATGCAGCAAAGCCTGTAACCCGCCAAAGCGCTTCGATACTCCCGCTACTTGAAGGATCATGGCAGCACCTTCCGCGTGACAGGGAATCTTTTACGTAGCCAGCCGACAGCGCCTCCCGGGATAAACAGGATAATCACTAAAAGCAATACCCCGGCTACCGAAAGCTGGATGTTCTTGAATAGCTCGTTGGTCAGCAAGAAACCGCGCAGGCGCTGGTAGCCGACCGCGCCCAGGATCGGACCGGTGACCGTCCCAAATCCGCCCAGCATCACCATCACCAGGAATTCGATCGAGAAATGTAAACGGAATGCATCGGCTGGTTCAACATTGCCATTTTTGAAATAATACAGCACGCCAACCATACCCGGCAGAATGGCGGATAGGACATAAGCCCAGGTTTTCGTATTGGGGGTCACCACCCCCATCACCTCGGCTGCATCTTCATCTTCGCGGATGGCTACCAATCCCAGGCCAAATTTACTGGTCTTGACCACATAGCTGAGCAGGATGGCTGCCACTGTCAGGATCACCAGCAGGACATAAGTGATCCACAAAGCCTGTGTAGCGCCGCCGTAATCCTGGTAGACATTGAAATGCAAGGAAATTCCGGTCGGCCCGCCAAAAGGTTGGAAATTATTGATAAAGGCGCGCATGGCTTCGTTCACGCCGATGGTCGCCAGAGCGAAATAAGCCCCACGTAAGCGCAGGATGGCTTTACCGAGCAAGAAAGCCAGCACAGCGGCAGAGAGCCCGCCCGCCAGGATCGCCAGCCATAAGGACACGCCCACGCTCATCAAATACAGACCTACATAGCCTCCCAACCCGAAAAACACCACATGCCCAAAACTGACATAGCCGGTATAGCCCAGGATGATATTCAGGCTGGAGGCCAGCACGACCGATAACAGCATGGTGAAAATAACTTCACGAGTGGAGGCCTTGCCAGTGAAGACCGGGAACAAACCCACCAGCACCACGACAATCAAAGTCAGCCACAATCCAGGGTTGCGCCAGCGGTTCATTTTTTCGCTCCGAACAGCCCGGTTGGGCGCACCAGCAGGATGATAATAAACAAGCCGAATTCAAATACCGGCACCCAGGATGTAGTAACGAAAGCCGGTATGACGCCTTCCAGTAATCCCAGGATCAGACCACCAGCCAGCGCTCCTAGGGGATTACCCAAGCCGCCCAGCACACCAATTACGAAGCTCTTCAGCTCATAGACACCACCGGACAGGATCGTAAATGGAAAGAAAGTGGCAATCAGACTGCCCGAGATAGCTGCCAGCATGGTGCCAATCCCGAAGCTCAACGCCAGGATGCGCCTGGAGGGGATGCCCATCAGCTCGGCGGCGGCGCGGTTATTAGCCACTGCGCGCACATATTTCCCCAGCGTGGTGCGGTAAAGGAACAGGTATAACCCACCTGTCACCAGGATGGAAGCCAGGGCAGCCACCACCCGTGTCCCCAGAATGGTGATCGGCCCGGCGCTGATGCTGCCCAGGCTGAAATTTACCGTGCGGGGGGTGGTGGTGAAGATCGCCGTCCCGATCCCGATGATGATCATATTGATGGCGAAAGTTGCCAGCAGCGTGGAAAGATGCGGCGCATCAATCACGCGTTGGATAGCAATCAAGTACATCAACATCCCCAGCAGCAAGCCCAGGACGGCTACCACGACCAGGGCCAAATATGGGTTCATGCCGATGTTGGTAAACAGCAGATAAACCCCAAAACTACCCAGGGCAATGATCGGTCCATGAGCCAGGTTGATCACATTCATCACGCCCCAGATCAGGGTCAGCCCCATCGCCGCGATTCCGTAAACAAAACCGATGAGCAGACCGTCGATCAGAAATGCGAGAAATTGCATGGTCTTCTCCTGTGGTGCGGGATTCAGACGGCTGGGCAGGCGTCGTCTTGGTTGGCAACACCTGCCCAGCTTTCAGGCTAATACGAGACGTTCAGCGGATCGGATATACAGTCTGCGCGGAGGCTCCTTCAGCAGGCCACACAACTTGCTTGGCCAGCACATCACCAGATTTCTGCCACTGGATGTAGACCATTGAATGCCCCACCTGCAAGCCGTGATTCTCGGGAGTGGTGTCAAATTTGACATGCCCGAAGAAAGTGAGCGCATCAATATTTTCCAGGGCTGTCTTGACAGCTTGTGTTTCCAGCGAGCCGGCCGTTTCAATGGCTTGCTGCAGCAGCAAGCCCGAGATATAACCACCTGCCGCATGGTAAGAAGGTTCTTCGTTATAAGCCGCTGTGTAAGCCGCAGTGAACTCCTGACTGGATGCACCAAACCAGGCCATGCCTGCACTGGAAGCAGCTTCGGCATCGAAATTCGCCAGCGGTTCCCACTGGCTGGGCCCAATCACGCCCAGCGCAGCATCGCCCAGCTCCACAAAGGTGGGTTCAGGTGGGGCAACCAGCAAGGCTAAAAATTTGACTGGCACATTCTTTTCAAAGATCTGCTTGGCAAAGGTGCTGCCATCTTGAAAATGTCCGCCGCCCATGATCGCATCCGGGGCAGTCTCGCCGATTTTATTGATAAAGGCCGCAAAATCCGCCGTGCCCGGGTCATAGCCCTCGAAAATCACCACTTCATATCCCTTGCTCAAGGCGTAATCATTCAAAGCCGTGGATACATCGGTCGAAAATTTATCGTTTTCGTGTACGATGGCGATTTTCTTGACGCTTGGATCGGTCGCTGCCAGCAGATCGGCCGCGCCGGTCAGGTACTTGCTGGCCGGGGTATAAGTCTGGAACACCAGAGTATAACCCTTCTGGTATGTGCTATCCGAAGCCGCGCCGGTGGTGATCATCACCTTGCCGTACTGCTCAGCAATGACCGCGGCAGCATCTGTCAGACCACTGGAGTAGGGGCTGATCAGGAAGTTCGCATTGTCTTCGGTGGATAGGCGTGTATATAATTCTTGCACACGATCTTTGTTAGATTCATCATCATAGAATTTGGATTCAAATTTGACCACCGAACCATCCGCCAGCTTGATCCCTCCGGCATCATTGACCTGATTCATCCACAGGTTCAGACCATTAATCTGCCGGGTTGATTCAACGTTGTAGCTGCCGGTTTGCGAAGCAGTAAACCCGATCAAAGCGGTGACTTCTTGAGCAGCAGCTTCTTCGGGTGCGGCGGTTAGCTGCTGGGCGCAGGCTGCCAGCAGCAGGCTGGCAATCAGGACGACAATCGTAAGAACAAACCGCGTACGCTTCATTTCACTCTCCTTCTGCTAAATCTAAAATGGGAAGTTGGATCGATCCGCATTTCTGGTGTGACAGGCATCACAGGAGAATGTGCGGCTAACACGGACTTAATTATTTTAGAAGGGGATTACAAATGGAAGCTAAACAAGCGGCAGGGGAATATAAATAAACTATAAAAATTCTACTCTAAGCATCGAACAGATAACCTAATCCGCGTTCGGTCAGCAGTAGTGAAGGGTTGGCCGGGTCGCTTTCGATCTTCTGGCGCAAGCGTCCGATATACACGCGCAGGTATTCACTCTCAGAGCCATACTCCGGCCCCCATACATGCTGTAGAATCGTGCGGTGTGCCAGCACCTTGCCGGCATTCTCCATCAGGTAAATCAGTAAGTTGAATTCGGTGGGGGTTAATTCCAGGACTTTCTCACGCAAGCGAACCTCATGCCGCACAAGGTCCGCCTCCAGCGCGCCGCGCACCACACGTTCTTGTCCCGCGGGCATATCATGGTAGCGTGAGCGGCGCAAAACCGCTTGAACGCGCGCCAGCAGCTCGCCGACCCCGAAAGGTTTGGTCAAATAATCATCTGCACCCAGGTTGAGCGCCTGGATCTTATCGGCTTCCTCGCCCATGGCTGAGAGCACGATCACCGGCGCCAGGGAATGCTGGCGAATGCGCTTGATAGTCTCCAACCCATCCATGCGCGGCATCATGACATCCAGGATCACCAGGTCCACATTGTGGGAAGAAAAGTGTGCAAGAGCCTCCAAGCCATTCCCAGCCGTCAGGGTATTGAAGCCGCGCACTTCCAGATTGCGGCGCACGAAATCCCGTAAGGATTTTTCATCGTCAACGATTAAGACCAGGGGTGCATTCATATCAGCTCAGCTCTGGGGTTTTTTCATTCACCGGGATTAAGGGCAGCGAGAATGCAATGCTGCTGCCGATGGGGGTTGGCTCCAGCCAGATATCGCCGCCGTGTGCGCGCACGAACCCCTGGCAGATCGAGAGTCCCAGGCCGGCGCCGGCATGCTCTCGCGTTCGATCATTTTCCAGCCGGTAAAAACTCTCAAAGATGCGCTGGCCAGCTTCAGGGGGAATCCCGGGCCCCTCGTCGACTACGCGCACGATCAAATGTCCAGATTGAACTCTGGCGCTCACGCGAATGGGCGTGCGCTCACCGCTGTATTTGGCAGCATTCTCAATCAGATTGCGCAGCACCGATTCAATCCTCTGTGCATCGGCCAGAAAGACCGGTAAGTCGGCGGGCAGATCGACCGACAGGCGTTCTTTGGGCTGCGGGTGCGAGCGCTGAGCCGCACGTTCAATTAAATCACCCAGGTGGCATTCCTCATGGGTAACCACCAGGCTGCCCGCCTCTATCCTGGACATGTCCAGCAAGTCATTGACCAGATAACTGAGCCGGTCAGTCTCATTGGATATAATTTCCAGAAACTCGCGCTCCGCCGCAGCATCCCACTGCACATCTTCTGCCAGCAAAGTCGTCGCATAACCCTTGATCGCAGCCAGCGGCGTGCGCAGCTCGTGGGTGACGGTAGAAATCAAGCTGGACTTCATCCGATCCAGCTCGCGCAGCTTCGTCACATCCTGTAAGATTTGTCCACGCCCGATCGGCATGCCCATGCTGTCAGTTACATCAAAAACTTGCAAATGGTAATAAGCGATCGTCTGGCGTCTGGTTTGAATGGCGATCTCTACGCTGCGCTCCCCGCTCCCATTTAAGGCTGCCAGCACTGTTGCGCGGGTCGCAGCTCGCTTTTCCGGGCTCACTTCGGCCGCTCGCGCCAGCAGCCGTTCGATGATCTGCGTGACAGGCGCCCCACTGATTTCGTCACGTGGCAAATCGACCAGCTCACCGATGCGCCGGTTGGCATACAGTACGCGACCTTTTAAATCCTCCAGGATCAGGCCATCCCGCAGAGATTGGATCAGGGCTTCCAGGCGGCGCGTCTGCTCATGCAAACGGGCATCACTGCGCGCATACAGGGTGGCATTCTCGATCGCCATCGCCGCGTGGTTGGCGAAATTGGTCAGTAATTCAATTTCCTGCGCCGTGAAGACGTGCGCGTCTGGGCGGTACACTAGCAAGGCTGCTGGCTGGGCATGTTGCGTGTTAAGTGGCACAGCCAGGAGCGAACGATAACCCTCCAGACGCGCCCGTGGGCGGGCATCGGTAAAGGATTCATCCAACTCGGTATCACTGACCTGCACCGGCTGCCCGCTGCGCAGGGCGCGCAGGCTGACCGATAATGGTTCGCTGGGACTGATCGCCAGCTGGTTGGTATAGTGCTGCGAAAGCCCGCGGCTTGCCCGTGCTCGAAAAACACCCTGCCGTTCATCCAGGGCGACAATGGCGCACTTCTGGATCGCCATCAAGCGCTCCACCTGTTCCAGAATGCGATCCAGTACCAGCTGCGGGTCCAGGGTGGAAACCACCGCCGAGCTGGTTTGCAGCAGCGTAGAAAGCTCGTTGAGCCGGGCCTGGATGGCTGCTTCCATGCGCCTCAGGCTCTCAGTCAGATGGCCGATCTGGTCCGGGCGTTGGGATAATTTCTGGATCATCCGGCGATGATCTACACTGCCGTCTGACAGTGAGTTTTCTGGCAGGGAACTGTTCGGCAGGACTCCTATCGTCTGGCTGTAGCTGGCGAGCTGTTCCAGGGGCTTGATCACATGGCGCGTCAATCCCAGCCAGAAGAACAGACCCACTACCAGAAATACACCCATGGTCATTAACACCCCACGATGGGTGGCGCGCGGGGTTGCAAAAGCTGTTTGTGTAGGACGGCTGACGATCACTCCCCAATCTGCGCTGCTAATGGGCACATAACTGAATAGTGTTTCCTGACCATTGTCATCGGCCTGGATCAGGTTGCCGGCTTGCAGCGCCAGCACTGCGCCTGAAATATTCGCCTGGCTGGCAGAGAAATCCTGCAGCAATCTGGTCGGATCAGGAGCAGCAATGATATGCCCGGTTGAGTCAATGATAATGACTTGAAAGGCGTCGCTTGCCCGGTGCTCAGCCACGATGCTGCTCAGGGTATGGCTGAGCGCCTGTAGCTTGATATTGGTAGCAACCAGGCCCAGATAGGTGTTGTTACGATCTCGCAGCGGCATGACTGCGGTTGCCACAGCCTGTTGGGTGGTAGGGGAGATGCGCCCGGCGGAAATCAGGGGCGCCTGGCTGGTCAGAGAAACGTGGTAATAATCACGGATCGAAAAATCCCAGCCTACCGTCGAGCCAGGTCCCAAGGGGTAATGAAAGAGCATCGTACCGTCTGGTCCCAGGCGGTAAATTAAGTCAACATCCGTGCGTACGCTGAACGCGATCCTGAATAACTCTTCCATCCCTGCTGGATCGGCGGCGAGCACCTCCGGGTAGCTTGCAAGCTGGCGCACAGCCTGCAAGGCGCTGTCCATGATGGCATTGGTCTCTTGCGCTATGGCGCGCGCCACCGCCAGATCGGCAGTCTTGATATCGGCCTCCAGGCGCTGTGCAGCCAGGCGGTCGAAAACCAACGAAGCCAGCACAACCGGTCCGACAAACAACAAATACAGAGCTAAAAGCTGTAAGCCCAGATCGCGACGGAAGGAAAAGGACATTCTGTTATTCCTGATGATGAGTAATTATACCCATTTTGTTTCATTCTAGTCTAAAGGAAGGATTAGGCGCATACGTTTATTGCAGTGGACAGGAATTACAAGCCCATGCATCACCTCGATCTGGTATGATAGCGCCACTTTACCGGCAGCTTCACTTGCATGACGATCTTATCGATGTTACAGCTATTAATTCCTCTGATTGCCCTGGTCGCCTTCTTGTACGCCAGTGTTGGCTTTGGTGGCGCCACAGGCTATCTGCTGGTGATGAGCCAGTTCGATTTCACCCCGGAAGAGATGGCCAGCACGGCGCTGATCCTGAACATTTTTGTGTCGGGTATTGCATATTTATCCTTCTACAAGGCAGGCCACCGGGTCGGGCAATTACTGGTACGTTTCTTACTGACTTCTATCCCAGCCACGATGCTGGGAGGCTTTTTTCACATCCAGGATGAAATCTATTTCAGACTTCTTTACGCGGTATTGACCCTGGTCATGCTGCGTATGTTGTTTCTGTCAAACCTGCCAACCGTGCAGACTCCCACACAGCCGCCCTCCTGGCTTGCGAGCCTGGGAGCAGGAGCTTTGATCGGCATACTCTCTGGTGTGGTCGGAATTGGTGGTGGCATCTTGTTATCACCAATGATTATCCTTGCCAGATGGGGCACAGCCCACCAGGCAGCCACAGTTTCCGCAGCCTTTATCCTGATAAATTCCATCAGCGGACTGTCAGGGCGATATTTGGGTGGCAATATTATCGTCAGTGACCTCACCGTATGGCTGCTACCTTTCGGAATTTTGGCGGCTCTGGCAGGCTCGACCCTGGGCGCCCAACGGCTTTCCAGCGCATGGTTGCAGCGCGCTTTGGGCGTGGTTATGTTAATTGCGGTCTTGAATTATTGGCTGGCAACGCTCCGTTAGGCTCATCGCAGTATTTCCCTGTTCTTAAGATCAACGGTATTTTGGCTACACGCAATTTGTGATTTTTACAAACTTACGCGAAGGGGCAGCTGCGACCACAATCAGCTCATTGCAAGTATAATTTCCTTAAGCTCCCCCTTTGTCTGCCAGGTAACAGGTTGCCTATGGACGACAGCTCACATCTCCCATCCCAACCCCCTGAAAAACAGGATCCCCATATTATTTATATCCTCTCAGGGGGCTCAGGCGCCAGCGGCGAACAGCTTGTGCATACCGTCCTGGCTCAATTCCCCAACAGCCATGTGCGGGTTACCACGGTCCCGCATGTGCGCAGCATCGATCAGGTCGAAGAGATCATGAGGCACGCCCAGGCCAGGCGGGCAACCGTCGTGCATACGCTCGTGGACTCCCGGCTGCGCAACGAGGTCATTTCTTTAGCTGCCCGTCTCAAAGTGCCAGCGCTGGATTTGATGGGCGAGTTGATCGGCCACCTTGAGCCTATCCTGGGCGAATCTGCCCGTGAAGAACCTGGTCTATACCGAAAATTAAACCAGGCCTACTTCGAGCGTGTGGTTGCCATCGAGTACACTATGAGCCATGATGACGGCCAGCGACCTGACACCTGGGAGCAGGCGGACATCGTCCTGGTAGGCGTCTCACGGGTTGGCAAAACACCACTCAGCCTGTACCTGTCCGTCCTGGGTTGGAAAGTCGCCAACATCCCCCTGGTGCCACAACTGGCTGTCCCGGAAACGCTTTCCCGGTTGGACTGGAAAAGGGTCTTCGGCTTGAAAATCGCCCCTGCTCAGTTGCTGGCTTTTCGGCAAGAGCGCCAGCGCCGCCTGGGAACCAGTGGACCATCGGATTACACCAACCCACAAATGCTCTACGAAGAGCTGGAGTTTGTGGAAAAAATTTGCCGCCAGGCGGGGTATACGCTCATCGATGTGACGGATAAACCCATCGAGACCAGCGCCGATGAGATCATGCGCTGGATGGAGCGCCGTTTCGGCACACAGCGCCGGCGTGCCTGAGCGTTGCGGCAGTATGTGAAAAAATGTCGCTCCGGGAACCCATAATCCACTCCGTGGGACCAACACAACTGCCCCAATCAGCAGCAGCAACCCCAAGAACAAAACCAGATGCAACATCTTGCCCCCTCATTGAAGATAGACCATATATTCTAGGATTATAGGCGCCGAAATGAGATTGTCAACTACCCGTATGGGTCGTTTGCGGGGTGAATTTTGGGATTAACCTGTGGGGTGATTTTGGGGTTGGCATGCCTTAAACGAAACATTAGATATGGGGTAGAATATCATCATCTAATAAAACCTGGGTGGATACCCAGTTATTCTCAAATCAATTTCAGAAACAGACGAGGGAGAAATG